>Ga0316204_10001385_pt1 | contig 66454 bp, 44 predicted proteins | sample 6monrhotite_MG_2_FD_205661 | JGI IMG/M metagenome (GOLD analysis project Ga0316204, IMG submission 205661) | Microbial mat bacterial communities from mineral coupon in-situ incubated in ocean water Damariscotta River, Maine, United States -... | ecosystem: Environmental > Aquatic > Marine >... | reverse complement strand
CACCAGACCTTGTCGACTTGACGCTGACGAATCGTCCGGGGATTCGTTAGCGCAGCGAGCACACGTCGAATCTACCCAGGGGCACCGCGCCACCAAAAAGGCTCGGGAAGTCCAACAACTCAACAGGCAGAACGACGGCGCCTCGACGTGACGCTCAAACTACGAGCCCGCGACTGCCGAAACCGCTCTCGCCAGTCCCACAAACCCTCGTCAAGCCGAGCCGAACCAGCCGAACCAGCCAACCCGCCAACCCGCCGAACCAGCCGAACCAGCCGACCAGCCGACCCGCCGACCCGCCGACCCGCCGACCCGCCGACCCGCCAAACCAGCCGACCCGACAAACCCGACAAACCGACCGTCAACCTCACCGCCAAGCAGCCTGACCGCTCTGATACCCCTCACGACGAGCATCCTGAGTATCGTCATCCGCCGTCTCAACATCCCGCACATGAAGCCCACGCTCACCGTCCCACAACGTCACCGCGCTCCCCGCAGGCAACCGAACCGGCTTGCTCCCCGGCTCCACCTGAAGCTGCTTCCCTGTCGGGAGCACCGCCGAGACCGTAAACCAGGTGCCTGGAGAGACCAGCAGGGCCCCGCCGCGGGTGCAGCGGATGACGCCGCCGCGGAGGCTCGCGCGCTGGCCGGAGGACAGCCATCCCCGGCGGACCCACTCGTCGTTCTTGTAGAACCACACCTCCAGCAGCGGATCGCGGCTCTCGCTGATGGGCGGGAAGGCCGCGCCGCGGTGTTGGGTGGGGCTCGCTGTCTGGGTTGTATTGGCTGGGTTGACTGTATTGGCTGGGTTGACTGTATTGGCTGGGTTGGCGCTCTGCGCCACGCCTGCCGCGCGGACGATGCGGCTGGAGTCCTGCTCTTCGGGGCGGATGTAGGTCGTCTCGTCGAGCAGTGAGCCGTTGGCCAGGGGCTCCAGGCCGCCGGTGTACTCGAGATCGTTCATGGTGGCGGTCTTCTCGCCGCCGTAGCCCGCGCCGATGCCGGAGAGGTTGCGGTTGGCGCGCGCGCGGGCCACCTGCTCGGGGTCCGTGGGCTCGGGATCCGGCATCGTGAAGTCGTCGCCGGGGATGCGCTCGGGGTCGGCGTTGGCTGGCAGGCCGCTGCGGCCGACCTCGTCGAAGTGCGCGCCTACGAGCTGAACCTCCGTCTCCGGGGGGCCCAGGTCGATCTCCTGGATGAGCTGGCGCTCGGTCGGGGCGTCGAAGCTGTCGTCCAGGTCGCTCTGAGAGGGCGGGCTGACAGCCGTGTGCTGGGCGCCGTTGGGGGCCACCTTGGTGGCGAGAGCGGCGGGCACCTCGGCGCGGAAGGTGGCGACGGTCTCGCCGGTCGAGGGATCGCGCAGCGTCAAAGAGAGAGGCCCACCGGACAGCGTCCACTCCCCGAGCGTGCGTCCGTGCTGCTCAAGATGGAGGATGAGTTCTGCCACAGCGGCTCCGCGCTTGAAGGCCGGGATTGTACACCAGCGTACCCGGGGGGGCGCTGTTTTGCACCGTCATACCACTTCCGATCGAATCGTTGCGTTTGGACGAGTCGAACTCCGTCGTCAGGTGGTTTGGCGAAGCTGCAGGCATGACGTGTCATTCCAAATGTTCCGCCGAGCCGCATGGCGACGGAAGGCGGCTTGGCCAGACGTGACGAGGCGGACGGGAGTGGTATCAGGGGATGTCACGGGCTCAGGCGTCCGCGTCGAGAGCCTCCGCCTCTTGCTCCCACGCCGCCATCGTCTCGTCGAGCGTGACCCCGGCGGCCTCCCGCTCGATGAGGATCGCCGAGACCCGGGTCGGATCCGCGGCCTCGCGGAAGAGATCGGCGTCGAGCGCCTCCAGCTTCGCCTCCAGCGCCTCGATCGTCTTCTCCAGGTTGGCCACCCGGCGACGGGCGCGCTCGCGCTCGCGCTGGCGGCGCTTCCTCGCGGCGTAGTCCACGCCGCCGTCGCCCGCCGACTCGGACGCGGGCTCGGACTTTGCGCCCGTGTTGCCCCGGCGGGGCTCCAGATCCTCCGGACGCACCCCCTCGTGGATCGACACGCTGTCTGGGGTGAACACGACGACGTGGGTGGCCAGCCGCTCGACGAGGTGGCGATCGTGGGTGATGGCCACCAGCGCGCCGGGCCACGCCTCCAAGGCGTCCGCCAGCACGTCGGCCGTCATCGCGTCGAGGTGGTTGGTGGGCTCGTCCAGCAGCAGCAGCTCCCAGGGCTTCATGGCGAGGGCGGCCATCGCGACGCGGGCCTTCTCGCCGCCGGAGAGCGAGCCGATGGGCTGGAGGGCCTTCTCGCCGGACAGGCCCAGCGCCCCCAGCGCCGCGCGGGCCCGGGACTCCGCGAGGAAGGGATCGTCCAGCAGCAGATACTCCAGCCCGGTGCTCTCCCTCGGGAGGGCCTTGGCCTGATCCTGCTCGTAGAGGCCGACGCGGGCGCGGTGCGCGAGGTGGCGCTTGCCGACGATCGGCTCCAGGGTGCCGCGGAGGGCGCGCAGCAGCGTCGACTTTCCGGCGCCGTTGGGGCCCAGGACGAACCAGCGCTCGCCCCGGTTCACCTGCATGTCCACCTTCTCGAACACCGGCACGCCGTCCCAGCCGGCGCTCAGGTTGCGCACGCTCACCACCTCCTCGGCGCCGCCCTCCGGGGGCTTCAGCATCAAGCGGGGGCGGGGCTCGCGGGCGGGCGGGGGCGGGGCGTCGGCGGCCTTGCGCTCCACCCGGGCCAGCCGGGAGTGCGCCTGCTTGGACTTGGTGGCCTTGGCGCCGAAGCGGGCCACGGCGTCGAGGGCCTTGTTGTGCTCCGCCTCGTACTTGGCGCGGGCGGCGGCGAGCTCCTGATCCTTCAGCTCCCGGAGCTTCAGGTAGGAGGTGAAGTTGCCGGTGAAGCGGGTCAGGCGCCCGCCGCGCACCTCGGCGATCGCGGTGGTGGCGCGATCGAGGACGTGGCGGTCGTGGCTCACGATGATCACCGCCCCGTGCCAGCGCTCCAGGAAGCCGGCCAGCCAGCTGCGGCTGTAGAGGTCGAGGTGGTTGGTGGGCTCGTCCAGCAGCAGCACGTCCGGGCGGCTCAGCAGCAGCCGGGCCAGGGCGATACGCATCTGCCAGCCGCCGGAGAAGGCCGAGCAGGGCCGGGTCCAGTCCTCGCGGCGGAAGCCGAGGCCGTGGAGGACGATGCCGACGGTCTCCTCCATGGCGTAGCCGCCGGCCTGGCGGAAGGCGTCCTCGGCCGCGGCGTGCTTCGCGATGCTCTCGTCGGTGCCGTCGAGGTTCTCGATGGTGCGGTTCAGGCGGACCTCCATCTCGAGGAGGCGGGTCAGGCCGGAGCGGGCCTCCTCCCAGAGGGGGCGGTCGGAGCCGGAGACCGCGTCCTGTGGGAGCTCGCCGACGGTGATGTTGTTGCGGCGGTGGAGGGTGCCGGAGTCCGGATCCAGGCGGCCGGTGATGACGCCGAGGAGGGTGGTCTTGCCGCAGCCGTTGCGGCCCACGATGCCGAGGCGATCGCCGGGGCGCAGGTGGAGGTTGATCCCGCTGATCAGCTCCTCGCCGCCCATGGAGAGCGTGATGTCGTCGAACCTCAGCACGTCAGGCCCGCTCACCGCGCAGCGAGTTGGTGAACCCGCGGGTGATCGTCACCGGGACCGTCTCGCCCACCAGCGAGAGCTCGCCGGGGAAGTTGATCATCCGGAAGCTGCTCGTACGGCCGCACATCACGGCCTCGTCCCACTTGCTGGGGCCCTCCACCAGCACGTCGTCCACCGTCCCCTCGAGGGCCTGGTGGTTCTCCACCTGGATCTCCCGCTGGCGGGTCTGGTAGCGCATCAGACGCTCCTTGCGGACCGCCACGGGGATGTCGTCCTGCTCCAGCCGGAGGGCGGGGGTGTTGGGCCGGGGGTTGTAGAAGAACGAGAAGGAGCTGTCGAAGCGCACGGCCTCCAGGAGCGTCATCGTCTCCTCGAAGTCCGCGTCGGTCTCACCCGGGAAGCCGGTGATGATGTCGGTGCTGAGCGCCAGCCCGGGGCGGGCCTCCCGCAGCTCGTCCACCAGGGCCAGGTAGCGCTCCCGGGAGTAGAAGCGCTTCATGCGCCGCAGCACCCGGCTGGAGCCCGACTGCACCGGGAGGTGGATGTGGGCGGTGAGCGTGGGCAGATCCCGGTAGGCCTGGAGCACGTCGGGGCCCATGTCCCGGGGGTGGGGGCTCGTGTAGCGGATGCGCTCGAGGCCGGGCACCTCGGCCACCTTGTAGAGGAGCTGGGCGAACGACGGGAAGCCGCCGGCCTTCAGGCCGTAGGAGTTCACGTTCTGGCCCAGGAGGGTGACCTCCCTGGCGCCGCGCGCCACGCAGTCCCGGATCTCCTGGAGGATCAGCTCGGGCGGGCGGCTGATCTCACCGCCGCGGGTCGCCGGCACGATGCAGAAGGTGCACTTGTTGTCGCAGCCCTTCTGGATGGTGACGAAGGCGGAGATGCGGTTCTGGAAGCTGGGCTCGACCGCCTGGACGAAGGTGTAGTCGTCGCGGAAGTCGTTCTCCAGCACCCGCTCGTCCTGGGCGCGGGCGACGAGCGCGCGCACCTCGGGCACCTGATCGGGGCCGAAGACGAGGTCCACGTCCTTGCGGTACTTCTTGAAGAGCCGCTCGCCGTCGTGCTGGGCCATGCAGCCGGAGATGCCGATGGTGAGCTTGGAGTCCGCCCGCCGCAGCTGCTTGACCTCTCCGATGAAGGAGTGGAGCTTCAGCTCGGGCCGCTCGCGCACGGAGCAGGTGTTGACCAGGATGAGGTCCGCCTCCTCCGGGTTGGCGACCGCCTCGTAGCCGTCTTCAGCGAGCAGCGCGCGCATCTTGCCGCTGTCGTAGTCGTTCATCTGACACCCGAAGGTCTTGATGAACACTTTCTTGGAGTTCGGGCTCATGCGCCCCTCTAACAGCCGTCGTCGACCAGCGACACCCCCCCCGCTGAGGAGTCGGCCAGGGAGACCGCCCCTTCGGCCCCCTCCGACGCCACCAGGGTCAGGCTGCCGACGTCGGCCACCCGGGTGCGGGCCAGCACCGCGGCGATGGCGTCGGCGAGCCCCTCGCGGAGCCCCGCGTCCCTGCCCGCGCCGGCCTGAAGCGCCCGCAGCGCCAACAGGGACTCCCGGGTGCCGCGCCGGCCCAGCGCGGACACGGTCGCTCGGTGGATCGCCGCGTTGTCCAGGGTGAGGTAGCGCAGCAGCAGAGCCTCCACCTCGGAGGACCGCAGCCGCTCCAGGCAGCCCACCACCTCCAGGCCGACCTCCCAGTCCGCGCGCCACGCCTTGTTGAAGGCCCCCTGGAGGCGGGCCAGCCCGCAGATGGCCTCCAGCCGATCGAGCTGCATCACCGCGCAGTCCAGCACCACCTCGGACAGCTCGATCATGTCGCGGCGGCGGATGAGCGCCAGCGCCGCGCGGCGCAGGGCGATCTCCGAGCCCAGCGCGAACGTGCGGGCGAGCTCGACCGACAGCTCCCGGGGGGCCGACGCCGGGAGGTGGGCCAGCGCGATCGCCCTGGACTCCACGGACGGCTCCTCGCCGCGGATGAGCACCACCTGCTCCCACCAGCCGTCGGGCCCGAGCCGCATCGCCCCCAGCAGGCGGAGCTCGGGGTCGAGGCTGTTCAGCGCCCGCCTCGCCGCGTCCTCATTGGAGGAGGTACCCGCGAGCAGCGCCATGCAGCGCGACCGGAACAGGGGCTGCGGATCGCTCAGGCAGCTCTTCAGGAGGCGCTCGTGAGCGACGAGGCCCCGCCCCATCCCCTCGACCAGATCGAGCATCTGGGAGAGGGTGTCCGTCAGGCCCTCGCTCGTGCGGAAGGCGTCGCGCGGGGCGTGGGCCACCAGGGCCCCGTCGTCGCAGTAGAGCCACCACTGCTCCGCCAGCGCCAGCATCCCCGCCCGGGTGTCGGCGTCCAGGTAGGTGAAGGTGGCCCGCTCGTCGCCGCTGCAGCTGAAGCAGCGCTCGAAGACGGGATCGCCGAGCGGCTGCAGCGGCCCCTTGCCCCGCTCCCAGCGCAGCAGCCCCGCCGGGTACATCGAGAGCCCGGCGGGCATGCCCTGGACGCTCAGGGCCAGCACCTGCTCTCCCACCGAGTCCTCGGTGAAGCCCATGGAGACCGGCAGCCCCCGACGCAGCCCGTGGCTCTGGAAGCCCCGCTCATCGGGGATGAGCCCCAGCGCCACCGCCGAGCGGCGGAAGGTGCCGCGCGAGTAGCTGCTGCGGACAATGTGCATGGCGGCGAGCACGCCCAGCACGCCGCCGCCCAGCACCGTCACGGGATCGATCACTCAGCCCTCCGCGAGCTGCTGGGAGGGGGCAGGCTCAGGGCCCCGGAGTCCGCCGCCAGCGAGAGCTGGCCCGCCTCCTCCTCCAGCACGGAGAGGGTGATCGCGCCGGCCTCACCGTTCACCAGGCGGGACTGGATGGCGCGGACCGCGGCGCGGGCGCGCTGCTTGAGCGCCTGGGAGGTCAGCAGGCCGCCGGTGAAGGGCAGCAGGCGCTCCACCGCCCGGGCGGTGCCCACCCGGGCGAGGGCGGCGATGGCCGCGGCGCGGACGGCCTCATCCTCCCTGCCCAGGAGCGCGATGAGGCCCCGCTCCAGCGGCAGATTCCCGGGCCTCCCCGAGCGCCCCGCCAGCCGCGCGGCGGCGGCGGCGAGCCCCATGTCCGGCTTCCCGAGCGCCGACAGCGCCACCGACACCCGCACCTCCCGGGGGGTCGAGGCGGGCAGCGACTCGATGGCGACGCGGCGCAGCTCCGGCGCCAGGAAGCGGCCCTGGCCGAGCTCGGCCATGACGGGCCACGCGGGCGAGCCCTCGGCGCGCGCCGCCAGCAGCCTCAGCTCGGGCTGCTCGTGCTCGAGCGCCCGGGCGACGGCGTAGCCCCGGGTGCTGCTGCCCGCGCAGTCCAGCAGCACGCGCAGGTTGTTCTCGCGCACGCGGGGGATCGCGTCCTCGAAGGCGTTGTTGTACAGCCGCTCGGTGGGGGCCGCACCTCGGAACATGCCCTCCGCGAGGCTCAGCACGGCGTTGACCCTCGCGCCCAGCGTGAAGGCGTCCGCCACATAGCCGGGCACCCGGGCCTCGCAGGTGCCGCCCTCCAGCCGCAGGGACGCCAGCGCCTTCAGCTGCTGCTGGGCGAAGGCGCGGCTGCCCCCGTCCAGCGCGGCCCGCGCCTTGCGCTCGTCGCCGCTGACCAGGAAGACCTCGTCGAAGCGGGGATCGCCGATATCGAACCCGCGGCCGCTGCGGCGACCACGCGGGACCAGCCTCACATCCGAGGGCAGCCCGGACACGCTGATCACCGTCACCCAGTGGCCGTCCGAGCCCTCGAGCCAGACCTCGACGGGGAAGCCGCGCAGCCAGCCGGCGGCCCGGCTCTCCCAGCTCTTGGGGGTCAGGCCGATTGTGGACGCGGCCCTTCGGAAGCGGCCCCGCCACTTCTGAGACACCGCGGTGCTCACCGCGGCCGCCGCGACGATCGCGATCAGCGCCAGCGCTTCCATCACGCTCCTGCCCTACGACTTCAACTTACCCAGAGAGACGCCGGGATCCGAGCCTTGATTCCAGGCGGCGCGTCAGCCCTCGTCGCTCAGGCTGATCCCGCCACCGCCCGCGGGCCCCAGCAGCGCCGCAAACCAGCCCATGGCTCAGCCCTCCCGAGGCTCGATGAGCGCCAGCGCGCCCTCCTCGGCGGCGGGGTAGCTGAGCGCTCCGGAGTCTCCGCCCGCGACAGAGAGGCTCAGGGCGCCAGCCTCGGCGCCCTCGGCCCTGGACTGGATGGCGCGGACCGCGCGGCGCGCGCCGGTCGCCAGCGCCCCGCCGACCGCCTCCAGCTCCAGCAGCGACGCCACGCTCCGGACGGTCCCCATCAGCCCCAGCGCCTCGGCCGCCCCCAGCTTCACCTCGGCGTCCGCCCGCTCCAGGATGCCGACCAGGATGGCCTCGATGCGAGCGTCTCCAGACTCGGCGGCGGCCCCCAGCAGCCGGGCAGCCAGCGCGGCCAGCGCGGGATCCGGGCGACCCACGCACGACAGCGCGACCTCCACCCGGATGGCGCGCGGGACGAGCGCCGGGGGCAGGTGCTTGAGGGCCGCCAGCCGCAGCGCCGGGCCGTTTCGTTGGTCCCGGGCCAGCTCGGCCATGGTCTGCCAGGCGACGCCGCCGGTCGCCTGGGCCCCGAGGAAGCGCAGCTCCGCCTGCTCGTGGTGGAGCGCCGCGGCGATGGCGTCCGCCCGAACCGCGCCGTCAGCGCGCTCCAGCAGCACGCGCAGGTTCTTGGCGCGCACCCGGGAGTTGGGGTCGGAGAAGGCGTTGTGGAAGAGCCGGGCGTCGACCTCCGCGCTCTGTCCGGCGCCGCTCGCCAGCGGCCGGGCCAGCTCCAGCAGAGTGTCCAGGATCCCCCGCAGCTCCTCCTTGCCCGGGAGCCGCCACCACAGGCGCACGCACAGAGAGCCCGCGCCCAGCCTGAGCTCCCGCACCTCTCGGGTGAGCCTGCGCACGGCCCCGCGGGTGCGGTGGTCGAAGGCGGCCAGCATCAGGCGCTCGTCGCCGCGCAGCCAGAAGGTGTCGTCAAAGGTCGAGTCGCCGGTCTCCAGCCCCCGTCCCACCAGCGCCCGCTGCACCTCCGTTCCGGCGCCGAGGGTCGTGAGCCGGAAGTCTCTCGGTACGCCGCTCACCTCGATGGTGGTGGCCCAGCCGCCGCGCGCCGGCTCCAGGCGAACCTCCACGTCCACCCCTCGGAGCCGCCCGCGGGCGACGCTGTTCCAGAGAGAGGGGGTGAGGCCGGCGGCCCGGGTCACCCGGCGAAAGGCGAACATCCACAGCTGCACACCGATCATCCCAAGCGCTGAGAGGACCAGGAGGAGGTTGCCGATGGTGATCAGGACCGAGAGCATCTCTGCCGGTCCAGACTACCCGCCGCGCGCGCTAACTCAGGCCTCTTTTTCTCCAGTCACCTGTCCGCGAGTCAGGCTGACCGCCCCCTGCTCTCCCTGGCCCGTGAGGCTGACCGCGCCGCCGCTGGCCGGTCCGGCCAGGGTGAGGGCGCCGCGCTCGCCGCTGGCGCGGGCCTGGACCTCCGCCACGGCCCTGCGGGCCTCCCGGCGCACGGGGCCGAACATCAGCCCGTCCGCCAGCGCCGTGAGCGCGGGCACCGAGCGGGCGGTGCCGCTGGCCGCCAGCGCGTCGATCGCCGCCAGCTCCGCCTCGCGCTCGGGGCGGGACAGCAGCGTGAGCAGCGCGCCCTCGACCTGGGGGCCCGCCGCGCCAAGGCGCTCCGCCAGCGCGGCGCCGGCCAGCGCGACCGACAGCATCTCGTCAGCCATGGCCACGCAGGCGGCGCTCTCCGCGCCGGGCGCGTCCGACGACACCGCCGCGACCGCCTCCGCGCGCACCGCGTGGATGTCGCTTCGCGCCAGCTCCAGCAACGTCCCCTGCCCCTCCGGACCGAGGGCGAGGGCGCCCTGGAGCCGGACCCTGTCGTCGGTGTTGCCGAGCAGGCGCCGGGCATACTCGCCGCGCAGCGCCCCCCTGGCGTCCACCATCAGCGCCCGCGCGGCCCCCTCCCGCACCGCCGGCAGTGGATCCTCACAGGCGCGGAGCAGCCCCGCGTTCCAGCCGCCCTCGGGGGTCAGCGCCCGCGCCAGCGTCGAGGCGACCGCCACCGCCGCCAGGACCTCGTCGCCGCCCGCCTCCATGCCCAGCTGCAGGCGCAGCGTGCCGAGCTGAACGCGCACATCCGGCGCGCAGCGCGCGGCCGCCAGCAGGGCCTCCCGCGCCTCGGCGCTCAGGCTGGAGTAGACGATCCAGGAGCGGCCCGTGAACACGAAGCGGTCGTCCACGGCCGGATCGCCCAGGTGCACGTCCTGCACCAGCCCGCCCAGGACCGCCTTCCCCAGGCGCACGCTGGCGTCCTCTGGCAGCACCGAGATCCCGGCGGGCAGCCCGTCAACGAGCACCACCGGTCCCCGGGCCCCCGTCGCCGCGTGGACCTTCACCTCGAAGCCGTTGTGGCGGCCGCGGTACCCGCCGAGCCAGGTGGGCTTCAGCCCGTGCGCGCTGGCCGACCCGGCCTGCAGGAGCGGGCGCGCGGCGCGGCCGGTGAGGACGGTCCGGACGATGGCGCCGATCCCGACGATCATGAGGAGGGGAAGGATCACGCCCAGCGCCGCGACGACACCGGCGAGCAGCGGCTCCAAGGGCGCTCCTGAGGGTTGAGGGTGTGGAGAGTCTACGCGCTCAGGCGGGCGGCTGTTTCCTCCAGCGTCAACCACACCAGCCTGGTGCGCGCGCGCAGGCCCTTGAGCATGACCTCCTGGCGATCCGCGACGGCCAGCCCCTCGGGCAGCGTGTGGGCGTCGAAGCCCCCCAGGCCGGCGATCGTCTCCTCAGTGATGGCGATCTCTCCGCCGCTGGCGGAGGCCTCGACCCGGGCCGCGGTGTTGACCGTCTGGCCGAAGTAGTCGAGCACCCCGTTCGCCTCCACCGCATAGCAGGGCCCGGCGTGGACACCGATCCGAAGCCGGGTCTCTCGCGGCCGATGCCCCAGCCCCTCCAGGAACCCGGGCCACCCCCGCTGGCAGTCCACGGCCGCCGCGAGGGCGGCCTCACCGTCGGGGAAGGCCGCCATCACCGCGTCGCCGATGGTCTTGACCACCGCCCCCCCTCGCGCCTCGATGATCCCCTCCAGGAGCTCGAAGTGCGCCCGTACGAGCCGGTAGGCCGCCGCGTCGCCGAGGCGATCGTAGAGGGTCGTCGAGTGCGTGAGGTCGGTGAACATCAGCGCCACCCGGCTCACCGCCAGGCGCGTGCCGGCCGCCAGCACGTCCGCGGAGAAGGTGCGGCGGAAGGCGGGCTCCAGGCTCACGTGCCACGCGGTCGCCGCCGCGTCCCGCCAGGCGGTCTCCTCCAGCTTCAGGTGCCGCGTGTCGTCGAAGCCGCTCGTCACGGTCAGCGCGCCCCCGGGCATCAGCGGGGCCGGGGTCGCCACCCCGCCCGCCACCGCGCGCACGGCCGCCGCGGGCACGCCCCTCGCGGAGACCACCACGCTGGCGGAGACCCCACCCCGGATGAACAGGCGGTAGCGACCGGGCTCCGAGGGCGCGGTGATCGCGATCTCGCCCCCCGGCGGCAGGATCGCCTGGCGCAGCACGTGTGGTGTCAGGGCGGGTCCGCTGGGGCAGTACCGCTCCATCCCCCCGGCGCCGGCGCTGAACACGGCCTCCACGGAGCGATCCAGGGACAGCTCGAAGTCCAGATCGCAGAGCTGACAGTGCCCGGACTCGCCCAGGGCGGACAGGGTGTCGACCGCCTCGGCGCCCACCCGACAGCTCGGGCAGACGAGCTCCCAGCGCATGGACAGGCTCCCCTCGCCCACCGCCTCCAGGCAGCGCCGCAGCAGCGCCCTGCGGTCCACGCCCCAGCGGTCCGCCAGCGCGAACGGCCGGATGCGGCCCAGCTCCGCCGATGTCGTCGACGCCAGCCACGACGAGAGCTGCTCGGCCAGGGTGCGGCCGATGGGCGCGCGCGCCGAGTCGCCCGCCGCGTCCTGGCGCTCCAGCGCCCGAACGGCGCGCTCCAGGCCCTCCAGCCGGCGGGCGCCCATGAAGCGGCTGATGGGCTCCAGCACGGCGCTGATGGGCTCCATGATGAGCGCGATGGTCACCTCGGTGCCGCCGGGGACCGGCGACAGGGAGGTGGTCATCTCCACCGAGCGCAGGGGCCCGCTCTGGATCTCCCGGCGGATCGTGTACCAGCGGGGGTACTCCCAGCGGGCCGGCTCCTCCAGATACTCGACGGCGAAGCCGTCCAGGCGGGTCTCGCCGCGGAAGCGGGCCGCCGAGTCGTCGTCGTTGGGGGTCAGCGTGACCGGCATCATGCCGGAGATGCGGTTCAAACGATCGGTGTCACCGGCGGCACCCCAGAGATCCTCGGGGGTCGATGTGCAGGTGAAGCGGCGCTGGATGGTGACCGGAGGCATACCGGTCAGATCGGCTTCCAGCCGGGATCACAAGAGACGGACGACCGGCTCTCCCTTCATCAGGATCTTCGAGGTCTTCAGATCCCGCACCGTGGCGCAGAGCCAGCGATCGGAGTTCACCCCGAAGGCCAGCTCCAGCCGCGGCGCCCGGTCGGACGGGGGGTGCGGCGGGTCCAGGTGTCCCAGGGTGGGATCCTTCTCGTTGAGCGGCACGATGAGGCGCTCGCCGTCGCCGCGGAGCTGGTGGAGCTGGCCGTCGGCGTCCCAGCCCACGCCCCAGCGCTCGTCCGGCGGCGCGCCGATCTCGGAGATGACCAGCTTGAAGACCCGCTCGGGCTCACCCAGCGAGCAGGTGGGCACCACCGAGCGCTTCCAGAAGTCGGCCCGGGTGGGGAAGCGGGTGCCGCGGGGGATGATCACCGTGTGCTTCCGCTCGTGGGTCTCGGAGTCGTGGACCACGATGGCGTAGTCGTGGACGATGTAGTCGGACTGGTTGTAGGCACCCGCCGCGATGGCGCAGGCCCCGTTGACCACCGCCTCGAAGGGCTGCCAGGCCCGCACGCGGTCCCGGCCGAAGCGATCCTCCAGCAGCGGGTAGACCCCCGGCAGCAGCGTCGAGCCGCCGACCATCAGCACGTCGTCGATGGCGTCGCCGCCGAGGCCGTGGGCGCCGGCGTGGGCCAGCACCTCCTCGACGCACTCCTCGATGCCGCTGTAGAGCCCGTTGTTGGTGAGCAGCGCGTTCAGCTGGCCCCGCTCGTAGTGCGCCTCCAGGTACTCCTTGCGGCCGAGAGAGCGGATCGCCCGGTACTCCTCGGGCGGGGTGATCTGGAACAGCTCCTGCTCGCGGAAGTAGAGCCCCTCCTTGACCCGCCGCGCCTCGGCCAGCAGCAGCCGCCGCCAGAAGGCCGTCGCCTCCGTGCCCTCGGCGGGGAGCTTGAAGTCCTGGACCTTGAGGAAGTCCTCCAGGAGCCAGCGGTCGACGACATCACCGCCCACGGGGCGCCCGGCCTTGGCCAGCACCTTGCAGATGCCGGCCTCCATGCTGCGGGCGTCCAGCTCGACCAGCGCGACGTCGAGGGTGCCGCCGCCGAAGTCGACGACCAGCACGCGGCGGCGGGCCGAGAGGCCGAGGCCGTAGCCCGCGGCGGCCGCGACCGGCTCGTCCACGAACTTGAGGTTCTTCAGGCCCAGGCTGCGGGCGATGGCGCTCAGCTCGGCCCGGTAGGACTCGTAGGCGTCCACCGGCACGGTCATGGCGATGCCCTTCAGGCGCTCACCGGTCTCGGCCTTGACCGCCAGCAGCACCTCGCGGAGGAAGGTGCGGGCGATCTCCCTGGCGCTGATGGAGTCCTTGCCCAGCCGGGCCATGGTCCGCAGCGGATCCCGGCCGAGCCAGTGCTTGAAGCCGGTGGCGAACTCGGGGTGGATCGTGGTGGCGTTCTTGTCGAGGGCCGGCCGCCCGACGAGGCCCCAGCTCCCCCAGAACACACGCTTTCGGAGCCAGGTCCGCCGCCCCATCTGGGCCATCATGCCGTCGACGGGGGTGACGTGGACCGCGCTGGGGACCGCGTTGGGAGCCTCCAGCGGATCCTCGGCGTCCGGCTTGCGGCAGATAGTCGGCAGGCGCGCCACGCGGGGTCGCCCGCTGGTCGCATCCCACCTCGCCACCAACGAGTTGGTGGTCCCGAGATCCAGAGCCCACTCCACTGGCAATCACCTTGACGCGTGCGCGGTCAGTTTAGACGGGTTGGCCTAATCACGCTCGTCGGTGCCGGCGAGGGAGACGGCGCCGCCGCCCAGGCTGTCCCACTCATCGGTAAGGGACAACGCCCCGGCGCCCCCGTCGGGAGCGCTCAGCGTGATCGCCCCCGGCTCGGCGTTCACCAGCCTCGATTGGATGGCGTCCGCCGCCTCACTCGCGGCGCGACGGACGGCGCCGGCGGTGTTCCAGCGGGCCGCCAGCACCTTCAGGGGCGCCACGGAGCGCGCGGTCCCCCGGCTCTTCAGCAGCGCCAGCACCTCGCGCTTCTCGGCCTCCGTCAGGAAGCCGAGGGCCTGCACCAGCGTGTCCTCCACGTCCTCCGGCAGCGCCCCGCTCCCGCGCTGGGCGAGGCTCGCGGCGGCGGCGACCACCGAGGCCGCGCCTGAGTCATCAGCGAGCGTCAGGGGATCCACCGCGAGCAGGAGCGCCTCACCCAGCGCGACGCACTCGTGGCCCTCCCCGACGAACTGAGCGGCCCGGCTCGCCCGCTCACGCAGCGCCGCCGGCCGCTGCTCATCGAGCGCGAGCTCCGCGATCCACTCCCAGCGACCGCTCATCCCCACCTCCGCGGCCAGCACCTTGAGCTCGGGAGGATCCTGCTTCAGCACCCGCGCGCCGGCCTGGCGGCGCATGCCCAGCGTCGTGTCCGGCTCACTCAGGATGGCCGTCAGCACCTGACGCCGCACGGACGTCGGCTCCTCGTCCAGGCGCGCCAGCAGCCGCGCGCCGAGGCGCTCGTTCGACCCGACCTGCTCCGCCATGGCCGCCGCCACCGCGACCGCCTCCGTGAAGAGCTGGCGCTCGGGCATCAGCGGCATCGCCAGCATCAGCAGCCCGTCGTCGGCCTGGAGCGTCGCCGCCGGGCCGAGCCGGACCAGCAGCGCCCGCGCCTCGGGCGTCAGCGCGTTGAGCACCGCGACCACGTCACCGCTCAGCGAGAAGACGTCGTCAAAGTCCGGGTCGCCCGTGCGCAGCTCCCCGGTCGGGTCGGACGGGGCGCTCCGCTCCCAGACAGGGTCGATCCGCCACGCGCCGGGGCCGCTCTCCACGGACAGCGAGAAGCCGGCCCCGTCTGGCATCAGGGTGAGCATGCGCCCGCCGCGCAGGGAGCGGAAGGCCGCGGCCGTCCAGTTGAAGCCGAGGCCCGCCGCGATCGCGGCCAGGGGGTGCATGAGCACCTTCCGGGGCGGCGCCCAGTCTTGGAGCGCCTTCGCGTCCTCGGGCAGCCGTCCCCCCGGCGTCTGCCCGTCACCGGGGAAGGACGCAGTGGTCCGAACGCCCCACGCCACCAGCGCGACGAGCACGGCGATGATCACGGCGCACATGATGGTCAGTCCCACGACTACTCCCCGCCCGACTCCGACAGCGACAGCCCCCCCGTCCTGTCCTCCCCTGGCGCTGACAGTGATAGCTCCCCGAACTGCCCGTCGCTCAGCGAGAAGGCCCCGGCCTCAGCGTGCAGCGCCCGGGCCTGGATGACCTTGATGGCGACGCGGGCCTGGTCGCGGATGTCCGCGTCGATCGAGCGCCCGTCGACCTCCACCAGGAGCAGCTCGACCGAGCGCACCGTCCCCATCTCCCGCAGCGCGCCGATCACGATCGACTTCTGGGAGTCGTCCACCAGCCCCAGCACCGCCGTCAGCGCCGCCTCGACCTCCGGCTCCAGGGCGACAGGCCGTCGCATCAGCCGCGCGGCGGCCGTGGTCTTGAGCTCCAGATCCGGAGACAGCAGCGCGCTCGTCACCGCCGCGAGGTAGCGGTCCTCAGGCATCTCCGAGGGCAGCGCCCGCAGCGCCCGCGCCCTGGCGGAGGGATGGAGCGTCGTGTTGAAGAGGATGACCAGCATCTCCTCCAGGCCGTCCATCCCCAGGTTGAGCACCGCCAGCAGCCGCAGCTCCGGGTCGCCGAAGGCGCGGGCCATCCAGGCCGCCTCCCGCCGCGCCCCGGCGGCGGTCTCCGAGGACTCCAGCAGCGCGGTGAGCGCCTCCTCACGGATCTCCTCGGCCCCGCCCGGCCGCGCCGCCCGCAGCACCCGCTGGTCGATGTCCTCCCCCGTCCCCATGCCCGAACAGATCGCGAGCACCGCCTCCGTCAGCGTCACCAGCGCGTCCGCGTCAGCGACCCCGCTCAGCTCGACCGCCATCGTCCCGTCGACCATGTGGATCGCGACGTAGGACGGCAGCGCCAGCAGCTGGGCGCGGACCTCCACGCTCATCGCCGCCAGCGCTCGCCGCGAGTCCCCCTGGAGCATGAAGCGCTGCTCGAAGGCCGCGTCGCCGGTCCCCAGCGACGCCTCCCGCGCCTCCGCGACCAGCACCGGAAAGAGGCTCACCTGGCGCGGCGTGCCCTCGATCTGCAAGACCACCAGCGGCGGCTCGGCGCTCAGCGCCTTCATCGAGATCTGGAGGTTGTCCCGATAGCCGCGGTACTCGTGGTCCCCCAGGTGCTTCATGCCCAGGCTCTGGGCCATCAGGTTCAGGTCGTTGCGCTGATCGTAGAGGGCCCTCGGTATGGGCGGGCCGATCTGAATCCAATCGGAGAGCTTGTTGTAGAGGAAGCCGCCAGCGAGAACCGTAGCGGCGGCGGCGACGATCAGGACCGTGGTGGGCTCCACTCAGGATCTCCCGTGAACGATGGATACAGCCCCGGCGGCGCGCGCCAGGGACAGCTCGCCGGCCTGCTCGTCGCCGGTCAACGTCAGCGCGCCGGCCTCCCCGGCGGCCCGGGCCTGGATGGCGTCCACCGCGTCCCTGGCGGACTGCCGGCAGCGCGCCCCCTCCAGCCCGCGCCGGGTGTGCGGCAGCAGCGGCTCCACGGCCGCGATGGTCCCCGCGCGGGCCAGGGCGTCGAACACCGCCAGCCGATCCGCGTCGTCCACGATCGCCAGCAGCGCAACGAGGGCGCGCTCAGCCGCGTCGTCGAGCGCGGCGCCGCCGCGGGCCACCCAGCGGGCCCCCACCAGCCGCAGCTCCACGTCGACGTCCTGGAGCACACACCGGGCCAGCTCGCGGCGTCGCCCAGGGGTCAACGACTCCCGGGTCAGCCCGTCCGGCAGCGCCTCCAGCGCCCGGCTCCGGAGCCCCGGGTCCACGCCGGGGTCACCGGCGATCGAAGCCAGCACGGCCCAGCGATCCCCCGGCGCCAGCAGCGCCCCCGCCAGTCGGGTCCGAGCGTCGGCGGCGTCCGTGGCCATCACCGCCGCGTCGCGCCGCGCCACGGGATCCGTCTGGGGCGAGGTCATCAGCACCTTCAGGCAGGCCGCCCGAGCCGCCGGGACGGGATCCTCGACGACCGACCGCAGCAGCCGCTCATCGATGGCCTCGGGCGTCCCCATCGCCTCGGCCAGCGCCAGCACGCCCTCCAGCGCGGCCACCATCCGCCCGGAGTCCGCCTGGTCGAACGGAACCTCGGCGGTCAGCGTGCCGAGGCAGGTCCGAAAATGGAGCCCCTCGACGAGGCCCCGCGAGAGGGCGCGGGCCCTGTGGTTCAGCGCCGCGAGGGCCTGCCGCGCGTCGCCCTGGACCTGAAAGAGACGATCGAAGTCCCGGTCCCCCGTCGGCACCTCGGTCACCGCGTCGTGGGGCACCGGCGAGACCCAGAAGCTGTCGGCGAGGCCGCTGACGAGCACCACCAGCTTTCGCTCGCCGTCGCCGCTCTCCAGCCGAAGGGACACCGACCTCGCGCCGCGCAGCCCCTCGTAGCCATCCTCACCGAAGCGGAGCCCCAGCGCCTCCGCGACCTCCGCCAGCTCGTCCTTCATCTGCAGCAGATCCCGCTGATGCCCCGCCAGCGAGCGCCGCACCGCCAGCGCCGCCCTCAGGCGAGCCACCGTGTAGCTCGTGCCCAGGCAGGCGCCGACGAAGGAGACGCACACGGCCACGAGGCCAAGGAATTCGACGAATGTGCCGTTGAGCCCCATGTCAAGACTCTACGCGACGCGGCGGTCTCTCTCGCTGTCCACCCTCGCCGGCTGCTGGGTCCAGGCTGATCGCCCCCGCCTCAGGGTCTGAGAGCGTCACGGCGCCGCGCGCCCGGTGGCGCTCGTCGAGCGGGAGCAGGCTCACGGCCCCCACCTCCGCCCTCCCTCCCCGCTCCTCGATGCACCGCAGCGCGATGACCGCCTGCTCGCGCAGCGCCGCGCTGACCCGCAGACCCCAGCTCATAGCCTTCAGCGACCGCAGCGAGCGCGGACCGCCGGCGTGCCCCAGCCCCTCCACCATCGCCAGCCGCGTCTCCTCAGCGAGGCTCCGATCCCAGGCGGCCGCCAGCAGCGCCGCCTCCACCACGCGATCACCGCGCAGCGCGCGCCACCCCGCCTCCCCCAGCGCGCGCGCCCCGAGCACGCGAATCTCCGGCGAGGGATCCTCCAGCGCGCGCCGGGCCAGGGGGCGCGGCGCGTCGCTGATCGTCAGCAGCGCGGCGAGGCATCGGCGGCGCACGCCCAGGCAGGGGTCGTCGAAGGCGTTGTCCCGGAGGCGCCGCTCGATGTCCTCCTCCCGATGCTCACGCAGGGCTTCAGCCGCGTCCAGGAGCGCCTCCACCGCCCGGTCCAGTCCCGCTCCATCATCGACTCTGGCGATCAGCGCGCCGCCCTCGATCCGAAGCGCATCACACCGGCTCAGCGCCCGCATCACCTGCCGCCGGACGCCAGCGCCCAAGCAGCCGAGCGCCGCGTGGCGGTCAGCGGAGATCACCAGCGCGGCGTCGAAGTCCGGATCACCGATGCGCGGCCGCGCCGGCGCCTTGAGCCGCTGACCAGGCGTCAGCCGGGCGAACGCCACCCCGGCCGGCATCCCGGCGATGACGATCTCGATCGCGCCCCGCTCGATGCGCGAGAGGCTGACCGAGAGCCCGCGGCAGTCCCCGATCGCCCGCGACTCATCCGCCAGCGCGAGGCCGAGCCGGCTGATCGTCAGCTGCATGGCCTCGGCGAATCGGGGCCGCTGCCCCACGGCCTGAACCACCACCACGCCGACGATCAGGATGAGGGCAGTCAGGACATCGAATCCCATCGCTACACCTCCCGCTCGCCGTGAAGTGAGAGCGCACCCGCGCCGCCGGTCAGCGAGAGCCCGCCGCCCTCGACCTCCGCCAGGCTGAGCGCGCCCGCGGCCTCCGAGGCGTCGATGGGCCGCAGGCGCGCAGCGATCCCGCGAGCCGTCGCCCGCTCCGACGCCGACAGCGCGCGGCTCTGGCTCAGCGCGATCAGCCTCGGCAGCGCCCGCCGCGTCCCCATCACCGCCAGCGCCTGCAGCGCGGCCCTCCGCAGCGCCGGCGCGTCACCACCGGCGACGCCCAGCAGCGCATCCTCGACCTTCGGCTCCCCTCCCACCCGAGCACAGGCAGCGACGGCGATCGCCGCGTGGCGCACCCTCGGATCCGGATCCCAGAGCCCGCCCAGCGCCACCGCCGCGCCGTCCCCGGGCGCGATCTGCCCGACGGCGAGTCGCCGCATCGCCGCGGCCCTGAGCGCGGGAGACGCCGCCGGGGTCAGCGCCAGCTCCGCGAGCGCGTCCTGCAGTCCCGCCTCGTCCCCGATCACCTCGACGGCCCTGAGCCGCGCGCTGAAGCCAATCAGCGCGGCCCGCGCCGCGGTCTCCACCACCCGGGGCTCACCGCTGATCATCAGCACCCGCAGCGCGTTCTCCCGAACCCCCGCGCTCGGATCGTCCAGCGCGTTGTCGAGCAGCCGCTGGTCCAGCGGCCGGCCTCCCGGACGAAGCGCCATCGCCAGCGTCACCAGCGACTGAAACCAGATCACCGCGTCCGGCCGCGTGGGCGAGACCACTCCCGGCCGGCGCAGCCGCCCCCGGAGCACGCCGCCCTTCAGCCGCAGGCTCATGCGCGCGCTCAGCGCCAGCGCCCGCCGCCGGGCGTCACCGTCCAGGAGCGCCAGCGCCAGCCGCTCGTCCCCGCCGAGACAGAACCGCTCGTCAAAGGCCGCGTCGCCGGACGCGATCGTCGCGCCCAGGTTCGAGAAGAGGCCGCCGCGGCAGCGAAACGACAGCCCGCGAGGCAGCGACCCGAGCGCCAGCTCCATGCCCTTGTGGCCCCGCAGCGTAGCCGGCAGCCCCTGGATGGTTCCAGCCACTGTGGACCACAGCGCGGGGCGAAGCCCCAGCCGGCGGGCGACCCAACCGAACTGCACTCGCTGCTCCATCACGACACGAGACCCTCCCGGGTATTGGCAGCGTACCCGGAACATCGATACTCCTGCTGTCGCTTTCCACCAGCCGTCGAGCCCTGCCCGCTCAGGCCGTAGTTGTGGATCTCAGGAGACGTCATGAAGGTTGATGGCAAGAGCTACCGCACGGTCTGGATGGAGGGTCCGGTCGTTCGGATGATCAACCAGCCCCTGATCCCCCACCGCTTCGAGATCACCGATCTCCCGGACTACCGCACAACCGGCGAGGCCATCCGCACGATGATCGTGCGCGGCGCCGGCGCCATCGGCGGCACCGCCGGCTACGCGGTCGCCCAGGCGGCCCTGTCCGCGCCGGACGCGGGCTTCCACGACTACATGGCGGACGCGGTGAACTTCATCGAAGACACCCGCCCCACCGCCCAGAACCTCTTCTACGCGACCCGCCGGGTGATGCGCGCCGTCGAGGCCCAGGCCGACGACCTCAAGGCCGCCCGCGAGGCCGCGGTCGCCGAGGCTCAGGCCATCGCCGACGACGACGCCGCCTGCTGCGAGGCCATCGGCCGCCACGGCGCGCCCCTCATCAAGCAGGGCGCCCGGGTGAACACTCACTGCAACGCCGGCTGGCTCGCCTTCGTCGACTGGGGCAGCGCCCTCTCCCCGATCTTCGTGGCCCACCGCGAGGGCCGCGATCCCTTCGTCTGGGTCGACGAGACCCGCCCCCGCAGCCAGGGCGCCCGCCTCACGGCCTGGGAGCTGGCCCAGGAGGGCGTGCGCCACGCCGTGATCGTGGACAACGCCACGGGCCACTACATGCGCACCGGTGAGGTCGATATGGTCATCGTCGGCAGCGATCGCATCGCCGCCAATGGTGACGTAGCTAACAAGATCGGCACCTTCTCTTCGGCGGTGGTCGCCAAGCGCATGGGCATCCCGTTCTACGTGGCCGCCCCGACGACGACCATCGATCCGGACTGCCCGAGCGGCGAGGAGATCCCGATCGAGGAGCGCGACCAGGACGAGGTCCGCTACGCCTGGGGCTGGTCCGACGACGGCGCCTTCACGCGGGTTCGCACGGTCCCTGAGCAGTCAATGGGCCGCAACCCGGCCTTCGATGTGACTCCCGCTGAGCTGGTTGCTGGGATCATCACGGAGAAGGGCATTGTTGAGGCGAGTGTCGAGGGGCTTGCTCCGGTTCTTCGTCGTAGCTGATTTTTCTTTGGTTTGGATCGGTCGGTTTGGGTCGACGGGTTTGGGTCGGTTGGGTCGGTTGGGTCGGTTGGGTTGGGTCGGGTCGGGTCGGGTCGGGTCGGGTCGGGTCGGCTTGGGTCGGCTCGGTTTGGCAGATGTTTTTGGTGACGCTTCGATCGGTCTCGGCAGTCGCGGGCTCGTTGTTTGAGCGTCCCGTCGAGGCGCCGTCGTTCTGCCTGTTGTGTTGTTGGACTTCCCGACTGTCATTGGTGGCGCGGTGCCCCTGGGGAGATTCACCGTGTGCTCGCTGCGCTAACGAATCCCCGGACGATCCGTCTTCGCAGAGTCGACAATGTGTGGTGGCCGGTGCCGTACAGCTTGCGTCACACACGGCGGAATCTCCCTGGTCGGGGCACTTCGCCTCATCGGTCCCAGTGCGCCCTCAGCTAGCAGGCAGACGACTGAACGTCTGGTAGCCCTCTAGAACCGACTGGAGGTAGCGAGGGCGTTCCTCTCGCTGACGGAGCCTCACCGCCCTCCTCGACAACGTTGGCGGGCTTACCGTCATCGAGCCCAGGAGGGGAGAGGAGAGAGGTGCGGGGTGGACCGGGACACAGGTTTGAGAGGCTCCACACCCACTGTTGCGTCAACAACAGCCCCCCGTCGTTGCGCGGAGGACTGGCTTGGGAATGGGTCGACATCACGGGGCTTGGTGGAGCAGGTCGCCAACCCGGGTGCGGGTTGAAGCTTGCGAGCCGACGGCGACAAACTCAGAAGGGCTGTCGCGGGCCGTGAGCTGTGAGCCGTGAGTCCTGAGGACGTTCTCGAGCTTCAGCGCTCGGTCGCAGGCGCCGCCCAGGTTGGTGAGCTGTGCCACCAAGCCCCGTGATGTCGACCCATTCCCAAGCCAGTCCTCCGCGCAACGACGGGCGGCTGTTGGTGAAGCCACAGTGGGTGCGGAGCCTCTAAAACCTGTGTCCCGGTCCACCCCGTACCTCTCTCCTCTCCCCTCCTGGGCTCGATGACGGTAAGCCCGCCAACGTTGTCGAGGAGGGCGATACCGTCACGCAGGCTGGGGGAACGCCCGCGCTCCCTCCAGTCGATCCTGGAAGGCTACAAGCGATCAGTCGTCTGCCTGCGAGCTGAGGACGCCCTGGGACCGCCAATGGCGAAGTGCCCCGACCAGGGAGATTCGGGCGTGTGTGACGCAAGCTGCACGGCACCGGCCACCAGACCTTGTCGACTTGACGCTGACGGATCGTCCGGGGATTCGTTAGCGCAGCGAGCACACGTCGAATCTCCCAAGGGGCACCGCGCCACCAAAAAGGGTCGGGAAGTCCAACAACCCAACAGGCAGAACGACGGCGCCTCGACGGGACGCTCAAACAACGAGCCCGCGACTGCCAAAACCGCTCTCGACAGTCCCACAAACCTACGTCAAGCCGAGCCGAACCCGCCGAACCCGCCGACCCCAACGACCCCAACGACCCCGCCCAACCGAACCGACGAACCGACAAACCCACCGACTCGACAAACCAGCCGACTCAAGCCCAAATCAACCCTCTTCCTTCAACCGAACAACAGGCCGAGCAACCCCATCAACCACCCGATGCGGCCCAGGCCCATCCTCCCAACGCCGCATCACCGAGAAGCTATCCCCGACCACAAAGGCATCGTTGGGCACCTCCGCGCCGTACCCCAGCGTCACCAGCCCCCCGAGCTTCGCCCTGTGGCCGATCGCCGCCCCCAGGAAGAACGTCCCGCTGTCGACCCGCTTGCCGTCCAGCATCACCTTGACGTGCTTATCGAACGACAGATCGAACACCGTCGTGGTCCAGGCAGCGAAGCTCTCCCGGCCGAAGACGCAGGCCTGGTAGCCGTTGCCCGCGCCGAAGAAGGCCCCGGGGTAGAGCACGCAGAGGTTGCAGGTGCCGCGTCGGCCGATGCGGGCGCCTGCCCCCACCGCTGACATGTTCACGACCGCGTAGTCCTCGACCGTCACGCCCTCGCCGATGACGCTGCCGCGCACCACCGCGAAGGGCCCGATGTTCACGTTGTCCCCGAGGACCGCGCCCTCCACCACCGCTGTGGGGTGGATGATGCAGTTCTTGCCGATCTGGTTCAGGGCGCTGGCGATCTTGAACGGGTTCAGGGAGAAGCGGGCTCGGGACCAGACCAGCAGGATGAGCGCGATCTTCATCAGGATGAAGCGCCCCTCGAAGCGGCGCTTCTCCCGGGCGATGGTGGCGGCCATGGCGAGCCAGTTGATCCGCAGGATGTGGGTCCAGTGATCGACCTGATGAATCACCGCGTCTCCGGCGGCGACCTTGTCAGGGGCGGCGTGGGAGATGGCCGGGTGCTCGGTGGGCGGGGTCTGGTAGGTGAGGTCCAGCTCGAGGGTGACCGGGGGGAGCTGGCGGTAGTCGGGCGGCGCGCCCGCTGGGAACAGGCCCAGCTCGTAGAGGCCTGGCTCGTCCAGCTCCTGGAGAGGGCCGGTGTTCTCCAACCAGACCGAGTCCCCGACGTGAGCGCGGGCGGGGGGCTGGGCCTGGGAGAGCAGGCGCTCCAGGGCGCCCTCGGTGACGAAGGTGCGATCGGAGAAGGCGAGGTAGGGCGCGTCGGCGGGGGGGTGCTCCGCCAGCGTCAGGCCGGCGCCGGTGATGGCCTCCTCCTGGAGGTGACGCAGGGTGCGGTCCAGCAGCGCCACCTCACCCACCGGGTCGTCGAAGGGAGCGATCACCTTCCCGGAGGGAGTGATGACCGCGACGGTGATGCTGTGGGTCATGCGCTGCTCGGTGCGTGCCCCAGGAGTGTATCCCTCCGCCTACCCCCCGTCCTTCAGCGTGGAGAGGGCGCCGGCCTCCGCCTTCGCGACGGAGAGCGCCCCGGCTGTATCGCCGACCTCGGCCAGCGTCAGCGTGCCCGTCGCCTCCTCGGTCAGTCGGGCCTGAATGGTCCGCGCCGCGCCGCGGGCGGCGTTGATGAGCCGCGGGTGCTTCTTCGTCAGGCGCTTGTCCTTGAGCGCCATCAGATTGGAGACATCCTCCGCGCCGCCCCGCTCGCTCAGCAAGCGCACTGCCTGCATCAGCGCTTCGACCTGATCCAGCTCCAGGGCGTCAGGCTCAGCGTCAGCCACCAACCTCTCCGCCACGGCGAGCGCCTGCGGCGTTGGGGTCGAGTCCGACAGCAGGAGCCCCGCGTAGAGGAGGCGAGGCTCGCTGCTCGCCAGCCAGCGCGCGATCAGCGACCGGTGCGCTTCGCTGTCGTCGTCCGCGCTGCGCTTGAGCTCCCTGAGCGCCGCATCGGCGACCCACCAGTTCGCTGATGGGTCTTCCAGGATCCCTGGCAGCAGCTCCGACGCTCCGCGCTCCGCCGCCCCCAACCTCAGCACCGGCAGCGGGCTCGCGGCCGACGCGCGCAGCAGCGCCCCCGGGGTTCTGTGGGTCTGGAGGGCCGCGATGACGGCCACGAGCTGATCCAGCTCCGACTGCTGCCTGGCCTTGTCGTCTGGTAGCGCGAGTCGCCTCGTCCAGCTGGCCGCCCCATCGCCCGGGACCGGCCCCACCACCTGCCGCCTCCAGGCGATGAGGTCGACGCCGTTGTCGGCCGGAACGAAGAACCACCCGGGCACCGCGCGATCGTCCAGCCAGGCCGAGAGCTGCTCCGGGGCATGGCCCGCGGCGGCGCCCGCGAAGCACAGCTCGATGCGCGGCGCCACCTTGAGGCGCGGGCTCGGCGCCCGACCGACCCACGCCGCCCCCGCCAGGAAGGCCGTCAGCGTGAAGCGCACCCCATCCCGACTGACCGCCTGCTTGTGACGCAGCCCGGCGAAGATCCCGGTGTGGCGACGTCGCAGCCAGCCCCAGAGCATGCCCCCCATGAACTCCACGGCCAGGACGTAGCTGAAGAACCACAGCGCATCGAAGTACCAGCTGACCAGGAAGACGATGGTCATCAGCGGCAGCGCCAGCCACTTCACGGGCTTCACCGCCCCCTCCAGTCGCTCCATCAGCTTCACAGCGCTCCCCCTCAGGCCTCGGATGACTCCGTAATTGATAGCGCCCCCTCGCTCCCGTCCGCAAGCGCGAGGCCGCCGGCCTCACCGCCCCCGTCGGTCAAGGTCAGCGCGCCAGCCTCGGCGTGGGTCAGGCGGCCCTGGATCGTCGAGATGGCCTCCCTGGCGGCGTTCGCCGCGCCGCGCGAGGCCTCATCCCACAGCAGGCTGCCTCCGCCATAGCGCTCCATGGCGGCGGTCAACGCGGGCACGATCCCGACATCCCCCACCTCACCGAGGCGCCGGGCTGCGTGCCCGGACAGCGGCGCCTCTCCCATCAGCAGCAGCGCGACCAGGAGCCCCTGCTGCTCGGCCTTCAGCATCGGGGTAGCCTCCCACAGCGTGGCCAGCAGCGCGCGCGACGGCGGCCCCACCGACGCCCTGGCGGCCTCCAGCAGCCGCTCAATCGCCCCCACGAGTTCGGTGGAGAGCGCGTCGTCGAGCGTCGCGGCCGCCGCCACCCCGCGCTCGACGAGCCAGGGCTCGTTCTGAATGAGCCAGAAGCGGTACAGCGCCTCCAGCTCAAGGCGACCGCTGACCGCGCGCGGCAGGCCCCGCAGCGCGGCCGCCCAGGTGTGCCGCCTGGCGGCGGGATCCTCCACGACCCCCTCGAACAGCGCCGGCTGCCCCGTGCGCTGCGCGGCGATCAGCCGAACCGCCGGATCGCGGTGCTTGCCGGCCCAGTCAACCAGCCCCCCTGGCACAGCCGATTGGGCCTGGAGCGCGTCCGCGATCCCGATCAGCTCGGACAGCGCGCGCTCCTGAAAGCGGCCTCTCTCCGCGAGCCGCCCCGGCGCGGTGACGATCAGCGCGTCCCCCTCCAACCAGCCCTCGATCTGCCTCGGCTTGAGCGCCGCGAGCGGCTCCCTGAGCCAGAGGGTCGCGATGTCCCGATCCGAGCCCTGGTGACTGTCATCCGCCAGCACCCCATCCAGCCTGATCTCCCACCAGGCTCCGGTGACGATCAGGCTCGGAGCGGGGGAGCGGCCGGGGTTGGGGACCCCGTCGTGGTGCAGCCGCGCCAGCACCGTCCGCCCCTCAAGCAGCGCCGGCTGGCCGCTCTCCAGCCCCGCGTAGCGCTGCCGCCGCTGGAGGGAGGACACGGCGATGGCCCCAACGGCGACGGCCCCCATGAGCGCCGCGGCCACCAAGAGCGTCACGAGCAGCATCACCAGGAGCGCCACTCAGTGTTGCTCCTCGCGCCGAGCCGGTCTGACGAGGGAGATGTCGCCCGCCTCCACCTCCGCGAGCGCCAGCCCGCCGGTCTCGTCGCTCCCGGACAGCGTGAAGGCGCCGACCTCCGCGTTGGGCAGCTTGCCCTGAATCCGCTCGACAGCCTCACCGGCGGCGCGGATCGCCTCGGCGCCCTGCTGACTCCAGCGCCTGGGGGTGAACTGCTCGATGGCTGCCAGCAGGGGCGGGACCGCCTCCACGCCGCCGACCTCACCGAGCCGCCGAGCCGCCCTGGCGGCCAGGGGCAGCTCCCCCATCCTCAACATCTCGATGAGCAGCCCCTGGCTCTCGGCGTCGAGCACCGCGCTCGCTTCCCAGAGCGCCGAGAGCGTCGCCTTGTCCGGCGCCTTCCTGGACGCGTGGGCCGTCGCCATCAAGCGCGCGCTCGCCGCCCGCATCTCTGGCTCCAGCGCGCCGCCCAGCGCGGTCGCGACCGTCATCCCGCTCTCCACGAGCCAGGCCTCCTCCCGCGCCAGCCACCCCCGCGCCAGCGCGGTGAGCCCATCCGACTGCGCCCCGAGCTGTCGGATGAGCCCCAGGATCGCGGCGTCCACGGTGCTCTGGCAGGCGGCCGGGTCTTCGATGATCCCCACCCGCAGCGACACGCTCTCTTCGCGATCCGCGGCGATGATCCGCACGGCCGGATCCGTGTGGGCGCGGGCCCAGCCGAGGAGCCCACCGTCAGCGGTCGCGCGCCGCGTGAGGCGACCGCCCAGGTCGATGGCCGACTGCAGGTAGAGCTGCTGCTGCGCGAGAGCGTCAGCGCGATCATTGGGGAGCGCGAAGACCAGCTCCGTCCCCTCCAGCCAGGCCGGAACCCCCACCTCCTGAAGCGCGCCTTGAGACTCGCGCAGCCAGACCGCAGCCAGCGACATCTCCTGCTTGTCCGTGGGCACCACATCCTTCAGCCGCAGCTCGACCCAGGCCCCCGACTTCAGGAGCGGGGGATCGGACGAGCGCAGGGGCTGGGGCAGCCCGGCGAGGTGCGAGAGCGCCAGCACCTCGCGGCCGCCCAGAAGCGCGGGCTGACCGTTGCTGAGCCCGCCGTAGATCGTGCCGAACCTTCGCTGGAGCGCGCGAAAGCTGAAGCCGCCCAGCCGGAACAGCAGCACGAACGGCGAGATCATCACCAGCACGCTCAGTATGACCCAGAGAATCGACACCGCTACCCCTTGGACTTCTGCGTGGACTTCCGCGCGAGCGCAGGGTTCTTCGAACCCTGCCCCTCAGTCGACTCAGCGGCGGCGTCCAGCGACAGGGCGCCGACTTCGGGATCGGCGATGGAGACCGACCCGGCCGCGCCGCCGGTCTCCGAGAGCGCGAAGGCGCCGGCCTCGGCGTTGGTCAGGCGGCCCTGGATCCGTGCCACCGCCGCCTGTACGTCACCGTGGAGGCCGTGAGCCCGAGCGGCCTTCTCCGAGCTCCACCCCCAGAGCTTGAAGCGCTCGAGCGCCGCCTGGAGCGGGAGCACCGCGCGCACGTCGCCGACCTCCCCCAGACGCCGCGCCGCCGCCGCGACCACCATCGGGTCTCGGAGCCGCAGGATCTCCAGCAAGCCCTCCTGGCTCTCCTCATCGAGCGCCCTGGTCGCCGCCACCAGCGCGAAGCGCAGCTCCTCGGCGAGCTCCGAGTCAACGCCGGCGCTGGCGCAGAGCACCTCGGCGGCCGCCATGACCTGCGGCCGAAGCGCGCCCCCCTGCGTCGCGGCGATCCGGAGCCCCGCCTCCACCACCCACATCTCGAAGCGCTCCATCCAGCCGAGCGCGAGGGGCTGGGCGACCTCCGGGTGCCCGGCGACCTGGGGGATGAGGCCGCGGATGGCCCAGTCCAGGGTCTCGCGGGTCGCGCTGGGATCCTCGATGATCCCCACCCGCATCGAGATCGGGTCGATGCGGTGGGCGGCCAGCAGGCGAATCGCGGGGTCGCTGTTCCCAGCCGCCCAGCGCAGCAGGCCCTCTCCACGAGACAGCGTACGCAGGAGCACCGCGATCTCCACCACCGCCCCCAGCCGCCGCTCCTGGTCTCCGCGGTTGTGCGAGAGGGACACATCGCGCCCCCGGGCGACCAGCGACGACTCCTCCAGGCTCAGCTCGAGGGGGAGCGCGTCCCCGTCCGCGGCCCGCCACCCGAGCCAGGCAGCGGCCAGCGCTCTGTCGGCCTCCGGCGGCGTGACGTCGTCGATGCGCAGCTCCACCGTGGAGTTCCCGACCAGCCGCTCGATGGGATCCTTCCGCAGCTTCTGGCTCTCCTCGCTCCGATCCAGGGGGTGGAAGAAGGCGGTGATGTCCACCCCCCTCAGGGTGCGGCTCTCGCCATTGCGGAGGCCGGCGTAGGCCGTCCCGAAGCGCTTCCTGCCGTAGCGCTGCCAGAAGAACAGCGCGATCGCCCCCGCGAACACGAGCTCAATCGAGTTGACCCCGAGGTGACCATGGAGGAGCGGCGACGCCAGCAGCGCCACCATCATCAGAACCCCGATCAGGTTCCCCTTGGTCACAGTCCCTCCTGCACCCCGGAGGGCACGGTCTCATCATCCGAGAGCATCTCGATAACAAACTTACCCACACACACACCCAGGTAGAAGCGCCCCGGCGTCAGTGTCGTCCTCTGACAACCGGCGCGTCCGCTCCCCCTCCTGAGACCAATCCCTATCGGGCCAGCTCCGCTTCCAGGTCACGCACCAGCCAGGTGGACTCCCGGGCCCGGGCGCGCTCCAGCGTCGCCTCCAGCACCGCGCGGCCCTCCGCGCGCTCGCCCTGCCGCATCAGCAGGCGCCCCTCCAGCCACTGCCCGGTGAGCACCGTGTCCCGATCGCCCAGCCGCCCGCAGCGGGTGCGCGCCGCCTTGAGCCGCCCTAGCCCGTCGGCCTCGCCGCGCTCGGCGTCCAGGTAGCCCAGGTACATCTCCGCCAGCGCGGCGCCCCGCTCCAGGCCGACCTCACGGGCCATGTCCCGGGCCTGCTCAAAGGCCACGAAGGCCCGCGCGCTGTCGCCCAGCCGCAGGTAGGTGGAGCCGATGTTGGCGAGGTTCACCACCGCGCCGGGCCGGTAGCCCGTGCCCTGCCGCAGGGTCATCGCGCGGCGGAACTCCTCCAGGCTCTCCTCGTAGCGCCCCATCGAGTAGTGCAGCGCGCCGAGGTTGTTGGCCACGCGCCCCTGGAGGATGCGATCGTTGACCGCCTCCGCGAGCGCCTGGGCGCGGCGCAGCATGGACAGCGCCTTGTCCTCCTGGGACTGCTGGATGCAGCGCACGCCGAGCCCCACCAGCGCCCGCGCGGCCAGCCCGGGATCCTCGCCGGCGATCTCCAGCGCCTGGACGTGGCAGCGCTCGGCCGAGTCGTTGTCGCCGAGATCCTGGTGAAGCTGCCCCAGCGCCTCCAGGAAGGCCACCTGCTCCTCGGGGCCGCTCAACATCATGGCGTGTGAGAGGCCCTGCTCCAGGTTCGCGCGGGACAGCGCGTCCCGGCCCTGGGAGTGGTAGAGCTTGCCGAGGCCGAGGAAGCAGCCCTGCTCCACGTCCGGCAGCGCCGCGTCTTCGGCGACGTCGAGGGCGACCTGGAGGTGCCGCTCCGCGTCGCGCTGATGCCCCAGCAGCCGGGAGACCTGCCCCGCCTTCAGGTTCAGGAGGGCCTCGCCCTGCTCCAGCGCCGCGGTGCCGTCGTCCGCGGCCTTCTCCAGCCAGCCCAGCCCAGCCTGATACGCCTCCAGGGACTGCTCCAGGAAGGCCCCCTGCTGGTGCCGCTCGCCGGCCTTCAGGGCGTACCGGGCCGCGTCCATGTAGCGACCGGCCGCCGCGCAGTGGAGCGACAGCGCCCCGAAGTGCGACTCCAGCGCGTCCGCGTAGAGCGCCTCCATGCCCGCGGCGACCCGATCGTGCAGATCGCGCGCCTGAGCGCCGATCACCGAGCGGCGCACGACCTCCCAGACGAGGTGGGAGGAGAAGGTCCACAGGCTGTCTTCGTCCGACAGGCGCATCACCAGGCTCTGCGCCTGCAGCTCATCCAGCGCGGGCCGGGCGCTCTCCAGCCCCGCCGAGCGGGCCAGCAGCGCCGGGGAGAAGTTCAGCCCGATGGTGGCCGCGAGCTGCAGGAGCCCCTTGGAGCCGGGCTCCAGCGCGTCCACCCGGGCGGTGATCAGCCCCTCCAGGGTCGGCGGCAGGCCCACGTCCGCGTCCTCGTCCGCGAGCCGCGCCTCGTTGCCCTCCACCCGGAGCGCCCCGGAGCGCTGGAGCGCCTTCACGATCTCACCCACATAGAGGGGGTTGCCCTCAGTGGTCTGGCCGACGAGCGCCAGCAGCGAGGGCTGGACCTGCTCGACCCCCACCAGCGCGCCCACCAGCTGAGCCTGCCCCTCGTCGCTGAGCGGGCCCATGCGGATCACCTGCTGGGGGTCCGGCATGCCGCGCTCCGGGCCCAGGCGGCTCGTGTGCAGCCAGAGCACCGGCTCGTCGGCGGTGGTGTGCATCACGTGGCCCAGATCCTGGCGCTCCCGGGAGCCCATGTAGTGCAGATCCTCAACGCCCAGCACCACCGGGCCGTACCGCGCGAGCCCGCGCACGAGCGCCACCGCCGCGCTGACGACCTCCTCCCGCGACGGCGGGGACTGCCTGGAGCGGGCGTCCACCGCGAACAGCCGGGTGATGGTCTCCACCTCCGCCGCGCCGATGCCGTACTCCACGAGCCGCCCCAGCCGCCCCTGGACCATGCGCATGTCGTCCAGGCTCTCCAGCCCCAGCGTCGTCCCCACCAGATCCCGGAACACCGCCAGCGGCCCCTCCGCGCCGTAGGGCACCGCGCGGCTGATGAAGAAGGGCACCCGGGAGCGCCGGGCCACGTCCTTCAGCTCGCGGATGAGCCGGCTCTTGCCGCTGCCCACTCCGCCGCGGATCAGGATGTAGCCGCCCTCCCCCGCCGCCAGGGCCTTCAGCGCGGCGGCCACCCGCTCGATCTCGTCGCCCCGCCGGATCCAGCAGCCGATGAGGCCGCCCGCGGCGCGCCTGCGGCGGCGGCCCAGGACGAAGCAGGGGTGCTCCGTGCGGTGCCCCTTCAGCCGAAGCGGCGGGCCCGGGCGGAACACCCAGCGATCCCCGCACTGGCTGGCGAGTCGATCGCTCACCAGCACCTGAGCGGGCTCGGCCACGCCGGCCAGCCGGCGGGCGAGCTTCACCGTGTCGCCGCGAGGCACGTAGGTGATGGACTCGCGGCCCGACACCGCCACCTCGCCGCGGTGCAGGCCCACGGCCAGCTCCACCTGGATGCTGCGGCGGCGCAGGGCGGGGGCGAGGCGGGCGAGATCCCTGGCGCAGGCGAGCGCCCGGTGGTGATCGTCCCCGCGGGTCCGAGGCAGCCCGAAGATCGCCGTCACCGTGTCGTCGTCGAAGCGGTCGTACCAGCCGCCGTAGCGCTCGATCACCCGCTTGATGAGGCGGATGAGCACGTTGTGCTGCTTGACCAGCGCCTCGGGCTCGACGAGCTGGGAGAACTCGGTCAGCCCGACGACCTCGGCCACCACCACAACGACCGGCTTCTTCTCCGCCACGGGGCCCCGCGGCAGCGAGAAGGCCCCGGTGGAGCCGGTGATGTCCATGATGTCGTCGCTGTCGTCGCTGCCGTCGCTGCCCACCGAGGGCGACGAGCTCTCGCCGTCGTCCATCCGCACCAGGCTCAGGACCATCTTCTCCAGATCCCGCGCCGCCGGATCCGGCCCCAGCTCGTCCGCGAACAGCTCGCTCAGGAAGCGGCCCAGCGACGCCGCGTCGGCGCGCAGCCCCTCGGCGTACATCAGCGCCCGCAGCTCCTCCTCCAGCGCCAGCCCGCTGGGGAAGCGATCGTCGGGGTTCCTGGCGAGGCACTTCTTGAGGATGGCCCACAGGGCGTCGGAGATCTCCGGGTTCTCCTCGCGGGGATCGGGCACCACCGCTTGCTGGACCCGCCGGAGCTTCTCCATCGGATCCTCGTGCTGGAAGAGCCGGTGGTTCACCAACAGCTCGTAGAGCACGATGCCGCAGGCGAAGAGATCGCTGCGTCCATCAATGGCCTCCCCCGAGGCCTGCTCGGGGCTCATGTAGGCGTACTTGCCGCCGCCGGGGCGACCGGTGGCGGCCTCCGAGGCCCCCCCGGCGAGCCGGGCGATGCCGAAGTCCACCAGCTTCACCTCGCCCTGGAAGCTCAGGAGCACGTTGTGCGGGGAGACGTCGCGGTGGACGATGTGAAGCAGCTCACCGTCAGGGCCGACCCTGGAGTGCGCGTAGGCGAGCCCGCGGGCGATGCAGGCGGCCACATAGACCGCGAAGTTCAGGGGGAAGCGCTGCCCCTGAGCGCGCAGGCGCCGCACCGCCCGGGTGAGATCCCGGCCGTGGATGTACTCCATGGCGATGTAGTAGTCGCCAGTGACCCGCCCCAGCTCGTAGACCTGCACCACGTTGGGGTGGCTGAGCAGGGCGGAGATCTTCGCCTCCTTGACGAACATGGAGATGAAGTGGGCCGTTCGGGCCAGCCCGGGTAGGATCCGCTTGATCACCACCCGCTTCTCGAAGCCCTCCACCCCGAAGCTTTTGGCCAGGAACACCTCGGCCATCCCGCCTACCGCGATGCGCTCCAAGAGCTGGTAGTTGCCGAACGGGGTGGGTAGTTCCATGAGGTCGTCTTCTCAGAAGCGTACTCGATTCACTCGGGCACCGTCGTCAAGGATTCATACATGACAACACTCCCAGCCTTCCCGGTGATCCCACTCCGGGGGCTCGCGCTCTTTCCTGGCGCCGTGACGCCGCTGATGGTGGGCGGCGAAGCTATGGATGCGGTGGAGGGGGCCCTGCTGAGCGGCGCCCCCCTCGCCTTCGTCGCCCAGATCGACGCCAACCTCGACCGGCTGGTGCCCGGCGATCTCTTCGAGATCGGCTGCATGGGGCGCGCGCTCCGCAGCGTCCGCTTCCCGGACGGATCGGCCCGGGTCCTGGTGGAGGGTCTGGCCCGGGTCCGGATCACCGATCTGGCCCTGACCCCGACGGGCAGCTTTGTGGCCCATCCCCTCCCTCTCCAGGAGACCATCGAGGGCGATCCCACAGCCGTGGACGCGCTGGCCGTGCTGCTCCGGGAGCACCTGGAGACGCTGCTGAGCGAAGACATGGACCTGCCCGCCGAGCTGAGCCGCGCCGTGCCCGAGGGGCCGGCGGGGCGGCTCGCGGACTACGCGGTGGGTGTGCTGAAGCCGCCCTTCGCGGTCCAGCAGGCGCTGCTGCACGAGACGGACGTAGGCGAGCGGCTGGCCGCGGTCTTCGAGGAGAGCGCCCGGGCAGTCGCCAGGCTGGCGCTGAACAACGCGGTCCACGAGAAGGTCCAGAAGGCCATGGATGAGGGGCAGCGCGAGTACTACCTGAAGGAGCAGCTCAAGGTCATCCGCGCCGAGCTGGGGGAGGCTGACGGCCTCGACGACGTCGACCGCATGCGGCAGCGACTGGAGGAAGCCGAGCTCCCCGCCACAGCCATGGCGGAGGCGGATCGGGAGCTCGCCCGGATGCGCCGCATGCACTCCGACGGCGCTGAGTACAACGTCGCCAGGACCTGGCTCGACTGGCTGGCCGACCTGCCCTGGGCGATCGCGACCGACGACAGCTTCGATCTGCGCGCCGCCGCCGGGGTGCTGGACGAGGATCACTACGGGCTCCAGACCGTGAAGGAGCGCATCCTGGAGTACATCGCGGTGCGCAAGCTCAAGCCCGACGCGCGCGGCATGATCCTCTGCTTCGTGGGACCGCCCGGGGTGGGCAAGACCTCCCTCGGCGCCTCCATCGCCCGCTCCCTCGGCCGCGCCTTCCAGCGCGTGTCGCTCGGCGGCGTGCACGACGAGGCCGAGATCCGGGGCCACCGCCGCACCTACATCGGCGCCATGCCCGGCCGGATCCTCCAGGCCATGAAGCGAGCGGGCACCAACAACCCGGTGATCCTCCTCGACGAGATCGACAAGCTGGGCCAGGACTTCCGCGGCGATCCCGGCAGCGCGCTGCTGGAGGTGCTGGACCCGGAGCAGAACAGCAGCTTCACCGACCACTACCTCGCCGTGCCCTTCGACCTCTCCCAGGTGCTCTTCGTCGCCACCGCCAACGTCGCCAGCGCCATCCCGGCCGCCCTCTTCGACCGCCTGGAGACCATCGATCTCTCCGGCTACATCGAAGAGGAGAAGCTGCAGATCGCCCGCAGGCACCTGCTGCCGCGCTCCCTGGAGGCCCACGGCCTGACCGATCAGGTCTCGCTCACCCGCGAGGCCCTGGAGATCCTCGTGCGGCGCTACACCCGGGAGGCCGGCGTGCGCGAGCTCGAGCGCACGCTGGCGAGGCTGCACCGCAAGGCCGCCCGCAAGGTCGTCGAGGGCCGGAAGCGCGGCATGCGGATCACCCCGGAGCGGCTGGTGGACTGGCTCGGGCCCCCGCCGTACCACGTGGAGATCGCCGAGCAGATGGATCACCCGGGGGTCGCCGTCGGGCTCGCCTGGACGTCGGTGGGCGGCGTGATCCTCTTCGTCGAGGCCGCCCGCTTCAGCGGCGGCAAGGGCCTGCTGAAGCTCACGGGCTCAATGGGGGACGTGATGAAGGAGTCCGTGGAGGCCGCCTTCAGCCTGCTGCGCGGCGTGCCGCGGCTCGCCTCCCGCTTCTCGCCGGGGGACTTCAGCGACTACGACTACCACCTGCACATGCCGGCGGGGGCCATCCCCAAGGACGGTCCGTCAGCCGGCCTCGCCATGTTCACGGCCCTCGCCAGCCTGATGAGCGGCCGCCCGGCGCGCTCGGAGGTCGCCATGACCGGCGAGATCACGCTCCGGGGCAAGGTGCTTCCCGTGGGCGGCATCAAGGAGAAGATCCTCGCCGCGCGCCGCGCCGGGGTGAAGCATGTGGTGCTCCCGCGAGACAATCAGCACGATCTGGAGGACGTGGCCCAGGAACTTGTAAGAGATCTTACGTTTCACTTCGTTTCCGAAGTGGCCGAAGTGCTGCCGCTGACGCTGTCCGACGACGAGGCGCCGCGCCCCTGACTACTCCCTCGGCGAGTACGGATTCCGGTCCGCGAACGCCTCGATCAGGCGGCGGCTCTCGTCATCGAGGGTGCCGGGTGGGATCACCTGTACGCGCACAAAATGATCGCCGCCGCCCGCGCCCTTGCCGGCCAGCCGAAGCACCGATCCCCCCGGGGTGCAGGGGCGGAGCGTGATGGCCAGCCGGCCGCCGGGCGTCACCACCTCCACGCGCCCGCCCAGCAGGGCCTCAGGCACGCTCACCAGCAGCGGCGCGGGCTTCCCCCGGCTCCCGCCTGTCTCCTCAGCGCCGCCGGCCCCAGCCCCCGGCGCGCGCCGCACATACGCCGCGCAGACCAGATCGCCCGGCGCGCCGCCGCCCCGCCCCGCGTGGCCCATCTTGGGTATCCGCAGGTGCTGTCCATGCACCGTCCCCGGGGGCACCCGCAAGGTCGCGATGTCCTCGCGCACCCGCTCCGCGCCAGGGGCACGGCGGTGGTAGGTCACGGAGACCGAGCCGCCGTCCCTGGCCACACCAGCGGGCACATCGACCTCCACCTGGATGTCCAGCCCCCGCTCTCTCGGCGGAGGCTTCGGCGGCGCCTTCCAGTGCCCGCCGGTCGCGCCTCCCGCGCCGCCCCTGGCCCCTCGATGCCCGCCAGCCCCCGCCCCACCTGGGGCGTCGCCAGCCGCCGCGCCGAAGCCAAAGTCAGCGAAGCCGCCATGATCTCCGAAGATGTCCTCAAGATCGAGGTCATTCGTGCCGCTGAAACCACCGGGAGCACCGCTCGGTGCCCCTCGCTTTCGTGCGCGGCGATCATGTCGTGCCCGAGCGCTGGCATCGATCAGAGTTTCATAGGCCAGACGTATGCGCCGGAACCGCTCAGCCGCCTCGGGGGATTGCCCCGCGACGTCGGGGTGGCAATCTTTGGCGAGTGTACGGAAGGCCCTCTTGATCTCTCGATCGCTGGCGTCGGCGGTGACCCCGAGTACAACGTACGGGTCATGATCAGTTCTCTGGGTCATGGTTCGGACATTGTAGTCAGAAGACACTTCAGTACCCTGTACACGCATCCGAACTCTTCAGGCATTGACGCCTCGATCAATGGAGCAATATGCTAATGGAGATGAAGTTGCCGCGCGGATCCAGGCCGTCCGGACCGAGGTTGTAAGAGGAGCACATGGGCAAGTACAGCAACCCCAGCGGGCTTTCCTGCTCCTTCTGCCACAAACCGCAGCGGGAAGTAGACAAGATCATCGCTGGTCCTAACGTCTACATCTGCTCGGAATGCATCAAGCTGTGCCTGGATATTATCCGGGAAAACAGCCAGCATCGACCGATCGCATGGGGCCACCAGAAGGTGCCGCCTCCGGCGCGTATCAAGGCCTTCCTCGATCAGTACGTGGTGGGGCAGAACCAGGCCAAGCGCCAGCTCGCTGTAGCGGTCTACAACCACTACAAGCGGCTGGAAGCCAATCGAAACAACGCCGGAACGGGCGACGTTGAGATTCAAAAATCCAACGTCATGCTCATCGGCCCCACCGGTACGGGCAAGACCCTCCTGGCCCAGACTCTGGCCAGGTTCCTGGATGTGCCCTTCGTCATGGCCGACGCCACGACCCTCACTGAGGCGGGCTACGTCGGCGAAGACGTCGAGAACATCATCCTGAACCTGTACCACGCCTCCAACAACAACCTGGAGCGCTGTCAGCAGGGCATCATCTACCTCGATGAGGTGGACAAGCTCTCGCGCAAGCCCAGCTCCTCGGTGTCCCGAGATGTCTCCGGCGAGGGCGTGCAGCAGGCGCTGCTCAAGCTCCTGGAGGGCACCAACGCCAACATCCAGGTGCGAGGGAACAAGCGGCTGCCGAACCAGGAGTACCTCCAGGTCGACACCACCAACATCCTCTTCATCTGCGGCGGCAGCTTCGAGGGCCTCAACAAGGTCATCGAGGATCGCCTCGGCGCTCGGAACATCGGCTTCCAGGTCGACATCGCGGAGGAGGAGGAGGATCGTCAGGTCCTCTCCAAGGCGCGCGCTCAGGATCTCCAGAGCTTCGGGCTCATCCCCGAGTTCATCGGCCGCCTGCCGGTGATGGCCTGCCTGGACAACCTGAGCATCGACGACATGACCCACGTGCTCAAGGAGCCCAAGAACTCGCTGGTCAAGCAGTACCAGAAGCTCTTCCGCTTCGAGAAGGTCAAGCTCACCTTCACTGATGACGCCCTGCGCGCCGTGGCCGAGAAGGCCGTGACTCGCAAGGCGGGCGCCCGCGGACTGCGGACGATCATGGAAGAGGTGATGCTGGATCTGATGTACGAGATCCCCTCTCAGGACAACCTGAAGGAGGTGGTGATCACCGCCGATCTCATCCGCGGAGAGGGGGAAGCTCAGCTCATCCCAGCTCGCGAGCTGCCGGCCTCGGGTTAAGCTGTCTGCATGAAGGTTGGTCTCCTGATCGCCTCCCCACAGATGCGTGATCCGAACTTTGCCCACACCGTCGTGTTGCTCTGTCAACACGACGCTGAGGGTGCTCTGGGTGTGGTCATCAATCGGATGACCAACCTCACCATCCAGGAGCTGCTGGATCAGCTCGACGTGGATGTCACCGACTCCGCGGATCGGCAGGTGCTCTGGGGCGGCCCCATGGAGCAGACCGCGGGCTTTGTGGTCTTCGCCGGTCGCCTCGACAGCGACACCGGCTGGAACCTCCCCGACGATGTGGCCGTGTCGCCTTCCCGGCAGCAGCTGGAGGAGGTCGTCGTCGAGGAGATCCCCTACTGCCTCTGCCTGGGCTACGCCGGCTGGGGCCCAGGCCAGCTCGCCGAAGAGATCAAGACCGGCTCCTGGCTCTATACCGAGATCGATCGGGAGCTGGTGCTGGATACGCCGGTGGACGAGCGCTACGACGACGCTCTGAAGACGCTGGGCCTGACGGCGAGTCAGGTCTGGATGGTTCCCATTGACGAGTAAACGCTAGCGCAGCGCTAGCGAAGATGCTTTGGTGGGTTACGTTCCCCGCCATGCGGCAGCTGCAGTTCAGGGAGCCCCTCGGCGCCGGTGCTTTCGGCACCGTCTACCGCGCCGACCTCATCAGTGAGCGCGGGTTTCGGCGACCGGTGGCCGTCAAGGTGCTCAACATGAGCGGCACCTCCGAATCCGAGCGCATGGTCTCGCGTATTCGCGATGAGGCCCGACTGCTCGGTCTGCTGCAGGACGACTGCATCCTGAAGGTGCTCGACCTCGTCCGCGTCGGGGGTCGGGACGCCGTCGTGATGGAGTATGTGGAGGGCACCGATCTCTCCCACCTGATGCCGGTGAGTCGTCCGCCCCCGCGAGCCCTGGCCGAGCTGGGCGCGCTGCTGGCCGGCACGCTGCACCGGGCGCACACCGCGCGACACCCCGAGACCGGCACTCACCTGCAGGTCGTGCATCGGGACGTGAAGCCCCAGAACGTGATGCTCACCGCCCGCGGAGGCGTGAAGCTCCTGGACTTCGGGGTCGCCAAGGCTGCCTTCGACAGCCGGGAGTCCCGCACGGGCCAGCTGGTGCTGGGAACCCTTCAGTACATGGCCCACGACTACATCCTGAGCGGCGAGGTGAGCCCCGCCCTGGACATCTACGGTCTCGGGCTCATCCTGGGCGAGGCCGCCACGGGCAAGCGCTTTGGTCGCCCCCAGCTCACCGAGATCAAGTTCAAGGCGCGGCTGGGCGAGTGGCTCGACGCCATCCCCCAAGAGTACGATCCGCTGCTACCCGGCATCCAGCGGGTGCTGAGCTGGGACGCCGATCGACGCGGCAGCGCCGCCGTCCTGGAGGGGGAGCTGCTTCGGATCGCCGATGAGGTCGCCGGCAAGGGCCTGCGCCGCTGGTGCGCGGAGGCGGTGCCGCAGCTCATGGAGCGGCGGGTGGAGGCAGAAGATCTGCTGGAGATCAGCGGTCAGATCATCCCCATCGACGCCTCGGCCTTCGACGAGACGTCCCCGCTCCAGGCGACCGTCTCCCTGACGGAGACCCTCCCCAAGGCGCTGACGACGCTCAGAAGGCCCGATGAGTCCGAGTTCTCGGTGCCGGCGCTGATCGACCCGCCCACGGAGCCGCACAACCCCACCGCCCCCAGACCTCGCGTGGCGGAGGAGCCCCCGCCCTTCGTGCCGCCGAGCCCGCCGGTCTTCACCGCCCCCGCCCGGACGCTGACGCCGGAGACCCACACGCCGGCGACACCCGCTGCGGCGCCCAGGCCATCTCCGGCCCCGTCGCTCCGTCCAGCGCCGAGCCCCTCCGGTCAATCCAACAACGCGACCATCATCACCCGGTCGCCGCAGCCCCGCTCCCAGGTGGCGCCCCCCACGCCGCTCGTGGCCCCCCGTCCGATGCCCCCGCAGACGACACCGCAGACGATGCCGCGCCCAGCCGCGCAGCCCGTCGCCCGCGCGCCCGTCGCTCCCACGCCCAGAAAGCGCATCACCCCCGTCATCCTGGGGTTGATGGCCGGCGGCGGGCTCGGCATGCTCGCCCTCCTCCTCCTCTTTGTGGCCCAGTCCCTCCTCTGACGCCGGCCTCCCCTCCTCCCTCCTCCCCCCCCACACCCGATGTCCTCCACCCCTCCCCGCCTCATGGCGACCCTCGCCGTCGTCGCGCTGCTCACCGCCGCGACGCTGACCCTCACCGACGCCGCCCTCCTCCCGGCCGCTCCAATCGACGTCCCCGCTGACGCCGCCTCGATCCTGGAGATCCCCGAGGTCTCGACCTACGTGGCGCCGCCGCCGCTGGAGACCGGCGTGGTCCGCCACCGCATCCAGAGCGGTGAGACCTTCGGGCTGGTCATGGCCCGCTACGGCGTGGAGCGCGTCTCCGATGTGCTCAAGGCCGCGAAGCCCCACAAGAACCTGGCGAGCATCCGCGTGGATCGAGAGCTGCTGCTGCGCTTCGGTCGCGGCCTGAGCGCCGTCGCCGCCATCGGCTATCCGCTCGACGAGGACAACGTCCTGTGGGTCGACCTGACCGTGGAGCCGCCCGAAGCCGAGGTGGTGGAGGTCGTCTACGAGCGCCGGGAGGGCGCCCGCGCCTTCACCATCAACAAGACCCTCTGGGGCGCCGCCATCGACGCGGGCCTGCGGTCTGGTGACATCGCGCGGCTGGCGGCCATCTTCGAGTACGAGCTGGACTTCAACACCGAGCTGCGCGCCGGCGCGCAGCTCGCGCTGGTGATGGATGAGCTCTGGCGGGACGGCGACTACATCAAGCCTGGGGATATCAAGGCCGTGACGCTGGTGAACCGGGGCGAGACGCTGACCTACTACCACCACGAGGGCGCGTGGTACGCCCCCGACGGGACCGCCCGCAAGCGACAGTTCCTCCGCTCCCCCCTTGAGTTCTCCCGGGTGACCAGCGGCTTCAACCCCACGCGCTTCCACCCCATCTCCCGCAAGGTCCGGGCCCACAACGGCACGGACTTCGGCGCGCCGACCGGCACCTCCGTGCGGGCGACGGCCGACGGCGTGGTGGTCACCAGCAGCCGCAACGGCGGCCACGGCCTCTACATCAAGCTGGATCACGACGGCCCCTACCACACCTCCTACTCCCACCTCTCCAAGCTCGTGGTGAAGAAGGGTCAGCGGGTGAAGCAGGGGGATCTCATCGGCAAGGTCGGCTCCACCGGCGCCTCCACCGGGCCGCACCTGCACTACGAGTTCCACATCAAGGGGAAGGCCGTGGACGCCCTCAAGCGGGTGCCGGACAGCGGACGCCCGGTCCCCGACGCCGAGCGCGGCGCCTTTGAGGCCGAGCGGGATCGACTGGAGGCGCTGCTGCTCCCGGAGCTCAAGGGCGATCTGGACGGGTAGTCTACGGAGCGTCGACAGAGCGTCGACAGAGCGTCGACATCGGGTTGACACCGCCGAGCACAGCGGACGGGATACGTTCTGAGCATGATCATCGGCCTGCCGCTGCTGCTGGGCCTGAGCGCCCCCTCCCTGGCCGCGCCCGTGGGTGAGGTCTGGGTGGCGCTCGAGGGCCCCGAAGAACGGCGCGAGGCGCTGGTGCTCGGGGCGAACTTCGCCGAAGGGCGCGATGGCCGCTGGGTGCGGGTCCACGGCGACGCCGCGACCCTCGACGCCCTGGCGGCACGCTTCGAGACCCGCGAGCGGCGCTCGGATCACCGAATCGCGCCCCCCATGAGCGGCGGCGCCTACCACACCCCTGAGGAGATGGCCGAGGCGCTGGCGGCCCTGGCGGAGGCGCATCCTGACCGGGCCGAGCTGGTGCAGATCGGCGAGTCTCTGGAGGACCGCCCCATCCTGGCGCTGCGGCTGGGAGAGGCCGACGGTCCGAGCTGGCGCATCCTGGGTGCCCACCACGGCGACGAGCTCTCCAGCGCCGAGCTCGCCCTGGCGACCGCTGAGGCCCTGCTGCAGGGCGATCCCCGGATGCCAGCGCGGCTGCTGGACGACGCGGAGGTCTGGATCGTCCCCCACGTCAACCCCGACGGGGTGAGCCGGGGCAGCCGCTACAACGCCCGGGACGTCGACCTCAACCGAAACTACGGCTTCGAGTGGAGCGCCAGCGAGCCCCGCGCCGGCGACGCCCCCTTCTCCGAACCCGAGCCCCGGGCAGTGCGCGCGCTCTCCATGATGGAGCCCTTCCACGCGGGCCTCTCCCTGCACTCCGGCGCTGAGAACATCGGCTACGTCTGGAACTACACCGAGGCCGACACCATCGAGGAGGCCCGGCTCGAGGCGCTGGGCTTCGCCTACGAGGACGCCTGCGCCATCGACGGCTTCTACTCAACCAACGGCGCCGACTGGTACATCACCCGCGGGGACACCAACGACTGGTCCTACGGCATGCGGGGTACCCTCGACTACACCGTGGAGGTCTCCACCTACAAGACGCCGGACGACGCCGACCTCGACCGCTACCTCCAGGCTCACCTCCCCGCGGTGGGCGCCTTCCTCGCTGAGCCCGTCTGGCTGCGCGGGGAGGTCATCGACGACGAGACCGGCGCCCCGGTGGATGCCACCGTCCGGATCCTCGGAGCGGTCGATCCCTTCCCCAACGACCCGGTGACCGGGCGCTTCGACCGCATCCTCGCTCCGGGGAGCTACGACGCCGTCGTGGAGGCGCCCGGCTACGAGACCGCCCAGCTCACCGTGCGCTCCGTGGAGCACGGCTTTGAGACCGTGCGCCTGACGCCAGCGGGCCTCACCGCTGTCCGCCCGGAGCCCGCGCTGCTCAGCCGGGGCGCCGACAGCGTGGATCTCTCCCTGCCGAATCTGGATTCCCCCCCAGATTTCATCACCCTCTGGCGGTCTGGTGCCGATCCAATCACCGTGTATCGCCAGGGCAACACCTACCCCGTCCCCACCGCCGACCTCGTCCCGGGCGCCTACACCCTCCTCTGGGAGGGCGGCGCCGCCCCTCGGGCCGTGTTCGCGGGGAACCCATCAGACCGGGTCGTGGTCGAAGCGGCCGCGCTCAGCGATGGCGCCCTGACGCTCAGCGGGCGGGGCTTCGCGCCTGGCGCCCGGGCCTGGGCGATGTGGGGCGTGGGGCGCCCCCTCGTCCCCCTGGCTGTGCTCAGCCTCGAAGAGGACACGCTGCGGCTCTCAGTCGACGCGCTCCCCTCGGCCGAGCCCGTGGACGTCCTGGTGACGACCAACGGCGCAGAGGTCGTCGTCCTGGACGCCCTGGGTGACGCCCTCATCGACGACGCCGTCCCCTACGATACCGGCTATACCCCCGGCGCGGCAGACGATGGCGACGGCCTGGAGGGTCCGATACTCCTCCGACCGACCCAGGCCGCCTGCGGCTGTGACGCCATCGGCGCCACCCCTGGAGCTGCCGGCGCCGCGATATTCGCCCTGCTCGCCACGACCCTTCGACGGCGCCGATGGAGGCCCCAATGACTGTCAAACCCACGCTGCTCGCGCTCCTCTCCCTCCCGCTGGCCGCGTCGTTGTTGACCGCCCAGGGCTGCGATCGGGACGCCATCTACAGCGAACAGAGCGTCTCGGACGCCATCTACGACACCTACGCCGAGTGCTCGGAGTCCGAGATCCGCTGGCTGACGGGCAAGCACAACATTCAGACCGTCTTTGAGAAGTGCGGCTCGAACAACTTCTCGAAGTTCGCCTGGTCCCCCGACGGCATCCACCTCTACTTCCAGCTCTCGATGACGGGGCACATCATCAACGGGGAGGCCAAGACCATCACCACCCTCCCCACGGAGAACCCCATCGGCCAGGTCGCCTGGCTGGACAAGGATCGGGTCGCCATGCCGCTCGGTCCCGAGGAGGGCGGCACCGTGAACCGGCTCGCCGTCTACGACCGGGCGCGAAACACGGCGAGCATCACCGAGATGGATCTGCCCGAGCCCGATCAGCTCCAGACCGCCCGCGACGGCAAGACCGTCTACGTCGTCTCCACCAGCGACGGCCGCAAGAGCGTCTACAAGGTGGTGCCCTCCGAGGGGATCGTGCAGAAGGCCTTCCCCTGGCGCAACGAGAGCTTCGACTCCTTCACCTACAGCGCCTCGAAGGAGGGCTCCCACCTCGTCGCGTTCGGCGTTCAGGACGAGGTCACGGTCCACCGCATCGGCGACGGAGAGGAGGTCTTCCGCTTCTCGGACGCCACCCGCGCCATCCTCCACCCCGATGGCCGCTACGCGGCGCTGGAGACGCTGGGGGATCCCATCAACCCCTTCGATCAGAAGACCTGGGACGAGATGAGCCCTGAGGCCCGGGAGCGCGAGCAGCGCCGCACCGAGGAGTGGCTCGCCCGGCAGCCGGACTGGGTGCCCAAGGAGGTCCGTCCCCCCAGCATCGACATCGTCGATCTGAGCTCCGGCGATCGGTACCGCTCCACCGCCTTCTACGGCGACCACTTCGAGTGGTACCCCGACTACAACTACTACGCCTCCTTCCTCCTCTGGGGCGTCGAGGGCAAAGAGCTTAACAAGAACGTGGCCCTGACCAACCTCGCCGAGCGCCTGCGGATGCTGGACAAGGGCGAGACGCCGCTTGGTTTTCAGCGGCTGAACGCGGCTGGCGCGGCGGCCCCCGAGGGCTCCGAGGCCGACGGGGAAAAACCAGTAACCGTATCCGATGACACCCCCTGACGTATACACGAATAGACTAGCATACGGCTCCGAAGGGTGGCAGAACCGTAAGCTGCTGAAATGTAAAGCCAAAGAAAATTGGCACCTCTCTTGCATTAGGAGTTCTCGTCCCTGCCTGGAGGATTCACGACGATGCCAAACGCCCCAGCTCGTCTCTCAATCGAGGAGCGCGAAAAGCTCATCCTCGATCACTACCCAATGGTCCGCCGCGTCGCGTACCGACTCGTCTCGCGCTATCCCAGCTGCGTCGAAGCCGATGATCTCGTTACAATCGGGATGCTCGGACTCATCGACGCTGTGGACCGCTTCGAACACGACCGCTCTATCAGCTTCTCCGCTTACGCCCGCATCCGAGTGCAGGGTGCGATTGTAGACGAGCTGCGGAAGGTGGACTGGGTTCCGCGCAGCGTGCGAAACCGCGCTGATCGCATCACCAAGTCCCGTGAGCTGCTTCAAGAGCGGCTCCAGCGTCCCCCCACCCCCGAGGAGCTCGCTGAGCACCTGGGCGTCGAGGTGACCCGACTACAGGAGATGATCCGGGACTCCACCGTACGAACCCTGGTCTCCATGGACGAGGGCGGCGACGATGAGGATCCGGTCCGCGATCACCTCGCTGCCGAGGACGCCAATCCGCTGGACTTCGCGATGCAGTCCCACCTGCGTGATGTCGTCCGAGACGCCATCGGTGAGCTGCCCGAGCGCGAGCGCAACCTGGTCGAGATGTACTACTACCGCGACCTGACCTTCAAGGAGATCGGTAAGATCCTCGGAGTCACCGAGTCGCGGGTATCGCAGCTGCACTCGCGGCTGAAGAAGCGCCTGATGGCGCGGCTCCAGAAGGCCAGCGAGTCTGCGGCTGCCTGATCGGCCGGGCTGACTTGATCAGCCCGGGGATCGGCCTCTACTCAAAGCAGCCCGAGACCTTCGACCAGTCCGCGTCGGCGAATCGCACGCCGCCGTCGCCGGGCATGCCGCAGATCTCTGCGCCGTTGACGGTGACGCAGGGGGACACCGTCCTGCCATCCGGCGGCTCACCGAGGGCGCTCACCTCACAGAGGCGGGATCCCCGGTAGAGGTCCACGCCGGCCGAGAAGAGGCTCTGAACCCGGAGATCGTAGCGCTCGGCGAGGGAGGTCTGGTAGGTCGCCAGCGCCACCGTCACCGGGGCGAGGGACTGTAGATCGACCGCGCCGCGCCCGGACTTTGGAGGGGTGCGCCAGCCGCCTGGCGGCACGACGAGCCGGATCCCCCCGACAAAGGCCTCGCTGTCATAGCGAATGGTCAGCAGCGCCGGCGCCTTCACATGCGGCGCCAGTCGCCGGGACAGCTCTGTCAGCGCGGCCTGATCCTGGAAGAAGGTCTTGTAGAGATCCCCGACGCCCTGCCAGGTGATCTCGACAGGCACCAGCTCATCCGAATCGGACGGCGACGGCAGCTCGGGCGGCGGCACAGCGGCCTCCGCCGCGGCCTCAGCGGCCTCCTTGGAGGGGGCCTCAGCGGCCTCATCCGAGCTGCCGAAGCAGCCGGCGAGCCCGAAGAGCGAGAGCGCGGCGAGTCGAGAGGGAATCCGCACCTACAAGCCGTGGTGCTTGCGGACCTCTCGCAGCGCCTTCTCAAAGGCGACCTCGTACTCGACGGTGCCCTCCCGCACGTTCTTGATGCGCCCGCGAGCCTCATCGCGGAGGCCCCGCTCGTCGACGTCGTGGCTCTTCACCAGATCGAGGGTCTTGCGCCACAGCACGGCGTCGTCGGTGTAGACCTCTTCGATGAAGCGGCTGATCATGAAGTTCTCGACGAACTGACGGGCGAGGTAGCGCTCGACTTCGTCGCCGGAGGGGTGTCCCCACTCCTCGGCGAGCTGGCTGCGCAGCTTGCCGTAGCGCTCGTAGCCGATGCCGTGGCGCTCCATGTTCTCCTTGACCGTGTCGCGGAGCTCATAGTCACGGCGGAGGTACTCCTCCATGACCGAGATGAGATCCTGCTCGGCCTCACCTTCGTTCGCGGTCTCGACCTCGATGTCACCGTCCTTGCTCAAGGTCGATACAACGTTGTGCGCGATGGTGGGGATGCGTGCGCGGTAGAGCTTCATGGCAGCCTCCAGAGCTAAAAGGGGAGAGAGAAGCCCAGGCCGAGTCGGAAGACATCCAGCCCGTAGGCTTCCCGGTGGACCTCGTAGGCCTCATCTGTGTTGGACAGAGGGGCCTCGGAGACGAAGGAGACGGTGTACCCCGCCTCCAGCTCAGCGGCCACGCTCCCAAAGTCGACACGTATCCCGCCCTGCGCTCCGACAGACGGCACCCACTGTCGGGTACGCGCCAGGAAGTCGGAAGCGGGGCTGTCCGCATCCACGGGCTCCGCCAACAATCCGGCGGTCTCGAGCTCGAGCGGGTGGGTCGTGCGGACCCGCCCAGGGCCCAGACCTACGCTGAGGTAGGGGCTCACCGGCGAGCCCTCACCCGTCGGCGCGCGCACCTCGGGGCCGAGCAGCAGATGGGCGGCCCAGAGCCGCGCCTCCTGCTCATCTTTGTAAAATGTGGTCTCGCCATCGACCCAGGTGAGTCGGTCCATACCCGCGGCCGTGTGGATCTCCAGGCCGGCACGCAGATGCAGCAAGCCGTCCAGGACCGACATCCGGGCGGGGATGATGAACGCGGGGCCGATCAGAAACTCGGCGCTCTCCGAGTGCTCCACCCGGTCAGGCAGATCCTTGGCGAGCGCGACCTGGAGCCCCACGGAGTAGCGCGGCGGGGCTTCGGCCTGAGCATTCAGGGAGATCAAGGTCAGGAGGATCATTAGCCCCTCCTATATCGCGGTGGATCCCCGACTCAGAGCCCAGTTCGCTGCGATCTAGCGCATGGCCAGCGTTCGGAACGCCCGCCCCATCTCTTCCAGGTCCACCGCGACCACGGAGATGTCCTTGGGCATGGGGCGCGTGAGGTCTGCCCGCGGGACAAAGCCCTCCGAGACCTTGTCGTTCAGGAAGAACTGATAGGCCGGCCCCAGCTCTCCGGAGACCTGGTAGGAGTGCACATCCAGCAGCCGGCGACCGTAGCGCCGACCGAAGTACACCACCCCCGAGCCCTCGGTGAAGACCACATAGCCCTGGAAGAGGTACTCCAGGTCCGGCAGCGCCGCGGCGCCGCTGTAGCTGTCCTCCGTGGTGTAGGACTCGACGGACTCCTCGACGTTCGCCTGATCGATCCAGGCCAGCCCGGAGGACTCACCGTTGGTGTAGGTGTTGTTGGAGGTGGAGGAGTGCGAAGAGAGCTCGTCGAGCACGAACTCCTCCTCGTCAGCGGCGCCCGCATCCCGGGGCTCACCGGGGAGATCCAGCGCCGCGTCGCCGTAGTCGTCGTCCAGCTGGAGGATGCCCTCGCTGCTGCTGTCGGAGTCCGGCTCATCGAGGAGCGAGGTGCCCGCCTGGGGATCGACGTTCAGCTCATAGGTCGCGGGCGCGGGCTCGTTGACGTCGAAGCCGAAGTCGAAGGTCTGGCCGTCGCTGACGCCCTCCTCCTCTGCGCCCCCCGCCGCCTCACGGGTCAGCGGGACGTTGAAGGTGACCTCATCCTTGGAGGGCTCCTCTTCGTCAAAGGGGGCACCGAAGGAGGCGTCGTCGATTGCCCCCTCATCCAGTGAGACCTCATCCAGCGAGGTCTCCGCGACCGGCATGTCGTCCGGCGGGGGCAGGTAGTGCGGCTCCGCGGCGGCGAGCTCCGCGGCGGCGATCTCCTCGGGGGGCGCGACGACACCAGGCAGGAAGTATTCGTCATCGAGGTTGGTGTTGGGATCCTCACCGTCCTCGTACTCGTCCTCGTCCTCGTACTCCAGCTCGTACTCGTACTCGTCCTCGTCGAAGATCTCGAGCGTGAGATCACCCTCGTCGATCGAGCTGGGATCGTCCGCGACCGGCTCGTCCTCCTCGTCCTCGAAGCCGACCAGGACGGCCTCCTCGGGCTCGGAGTCGTCGTCCGCGTCGTCCTCTTCGTCGTCGAAGCCGAGCATCACGGCCTCGCCGGGCTCCGAGTCATCATCCTCGGGATCCTCGAAACCAGCGGCGACCTCGACTTCATCCTCGAAGCCGACCAGGACGGCCTCCTCGGGCTCGGAGTCGTCGTCCGCGTCGTCCTCTTCGTCGTCCGCGTCGTCGTCCTCTTCGTCGAGCGCTTCATCCTCTTCATCGTCGATGCCGAGCATCACGGCCTCGCCGGGCTCCGAGTCATCGTCGGCGAATGGATCTTCCTCATCGAAGCCGAGCAGGACAGCCTCCCCGGGCTCGGAGTCGTCATCCGCGAGCAGCTCCTCGCTCTCGATCGCGCTCACATCGTCGGGGCTGACATCGACCGTGTCCTCAAAGGCCATGAGGATGGCATCTTCGGGCTCAACCTCTTCATCGTCCTCGCCAAAGGCGGCGATCAGGGAGTCGTCAATCACCTGCGGGGCCCCGAGGCCCACCGCGATGGCGGCGGCGCCCCCTGCTGTAGCGGTGGCGGCGAGCGCCAGGAGCCCCTGCTCGGCGCCTGCGGAGGACTGCTCGGGCTCGGCGAACGCCGCCGCGGGCTCGGCGGCGCCGAAGCTCATCAGGATGGCGTCGCTGGGGATGTCCTCTTCGGACTCCATCACGTCCAGATCGTCCATCGGATCGTCAAACAGGGAGGTGACGTTGGGCCCCCTGAGAGGTGGCTCCGAGTCAGCGTCATCAGGGCTCGCCTCCAGCACCTCATCTACCGACGGCGCGTCAAAGACGGACGCGTCGCCGAAGGAGGCCTGCACCAGCGGAGCGCCGTCAAGCTCGTCCTCGTAGTAGTCAGGCTCGATCGGCTCGATCGGCTCGATCGGCTCGATCGCTGTCGCCTGTTCCTCGTCATCATCGAAGGTGAGAACCTCAACCTTCACCGGCGGCTCGAAATCGACCCGGGCTGGCTCAGAGGCGCGGAGTGTACCGATGTCGGTAAGAACCGTCCGCGCCTCATCATCGAAAGGGTTGTCGAAGTCCTCACCCTCCTCTCCCTGATCGTCGTCAGGCGCGCTTGGGCTGAAGGGGTCAGCGCCGAAGGGGTCGTCATCCGGAAGGCCGGGTGGCGCTCCGGGCTGTGCTGTCCCCGGCGGCGCCCCAGACTGAGGCGTCGGCAGCTCCTGGGAGAAGGGATCTCCCGCGAGCGTATCGGGCGGGATGTCCTCCGCGACGGGCGCGGGGAGCTCCTGGCTGAAGGGGTCGCCGAGTGAAGAGAAGGGATCCGCGCCCCCAGCGGGCTCCGCCGGGGGGGAGGCAGACCGGGCGGAGAGCATGCTGCCGGCGCTGGCGAGGGGATCCTCGTCACCGAGCGCGCTGGTGTTGGAGGAGGATGCGTAGTCCTCGGGATCACGCTGCTTGACTGCCCCGAAGCAGGCCTCGTCGACCGCGGGCCCCCAGATGTTCAGGCGCTGACCGTCCCAGCCGCCGATGACCGGCCCGGAGACCGTGTGGGTCCGAATCCAGATCTCGCTGGAGACCGGCATGGGACGCCCGAAGGGCCCCCGCTCCAGGTGAATGGCGGTGAGGTTGTCGCGGATCTGGCGCAGGAAACCTTCGGCGCCGCCCGGCTGGGCGAAGGCGTAGATGTCGAAGCCGCCAGCGCTGCCGGCGACCCCCTCGTGCTGCTGGGCCGCTCGCGCCAGCTTGTCCCGATACGCCGCGAGGCCGAGGTTCAGGCCGCGGTTCTGGTGTGCGCGCTCGGCCACGAAGCGGTGCAGCGGGGAGAGGTCCAGCGCGACCACAGTGGTGGTGGTGGCGCCAGTCCCTCGGGGGATGAGCAGGCTCCACGCCGCCGATGACGACAGGCGCCCCATGCGGGTGTCGGCGGCGGCGCCGCGCAGCGACAGGGCGACGGAGCGACCCGCGGCGGACGAGAGCAGATCCCATCCGCGCAGGACACGCGCGCAGCGGGTGTAGGCGGCGCAGACAGCGGCCACCCCCGGTCCCTTCAGCAGCGTCTTGATGTCCCGCTTGTTGACGCCCGCGTCCTTCAGCGCCTTGCTGTCGACCATATCTTCGAGGTGATGCAGCACCGGCGAAGCCAGCGCCGGATCCAGCGCGAGCACCGAGGCGTTGGCGCGTGAGCCGAGCAGATCACGGACCGACTGGGAGATGGGGTCATCTCCGCCTGCGAGCACCGCCTCGATGGCCGTCTTCACCGCGAGGTAGGCGCTGAAGAGGCGCTGTTCCTCGATGCCGACGCCCTCCAGGGCGGCGATGAGGCCGAGGTGCTCCGCGGAGTCCAGGCTGCCCGCTGGGTGCGTAAACACCAGCTTGTTGCTGATCATGGCCTGGAAGAAGCGGGTCGGCGCGATGGTGTGATCGATCTGCGCGGCCAGCGCCCACGCCGCCGAGAGGCGGGCCGAGATGCCCCAGACGATCGCCCGGTAGCCCTCGGCGCGGGCGGCCGTGCTCGAGCCTGAGAGCTCGTTGGCCAGCCGGGCCACGGCGATCATGTCGGTGCTGTTGCCCCACTCCTCGGTCCTGCCGGAGCTCAGCAGCGCGCTCTGGCGGGCGACCTCCAGCATCACGCCGGAGGTCAGCCGACGATCGTGCCGCCATGCCTCCGCGAGCAGCTCGGCCACCAGGGCGACGAACTCATCGTCCGCGAGGCGCTCGGGCTTCGAGAGCGCGACCGCGTCTGGTGGCTTGCCCGCCTTCCAGTCGGCGAGCTGCGCGCCGAGCAGTCTGCCCAGTGGGTCGCGGATGCGGTCGGCGCAAGCGGATGGAAAGCCTTTGTAGACCCCCTGACTGTCCACTGGGAGCGGGACGAGCGGGGGTGCATCCACACCCACGTCAGGGACGAGGATGATGGCTTCTTCGGGAGTGGAGAGCAGGCTGCAGTCATTAACGACGACTTGCAGCCAGTCATGGACGTCCATCAAGTGAACTCCAGGGGACCGGACACAAAAAGTTGAAGCAGTCTACCAGTCCAGCCCCCCAGAAGTCCCCTCTACTGATCGCGGAGTGCCGCGAGCCGCTCAGGATCAAGGAGTATCACGCGCCGTCCCTCAGTCAGGATCAGCCCCTCCTTGCGGAGGTCCAGGATGGCGAAGGACACCGTCTCGCGGGTAGCGCCGATGAGCGCTGCCATCTCGCGGTGCGTGAGCTTGAGGTTGACGATCACGCCTCGGGAGTCGCGCACGCCGAAGTCTTCCGACAGATCGAGGAAGAGGCCGGCGAGGCGCGCGTGGGCCGTGCGGAAGATGAGGTTCTTGAGGCGGTTCTCCAGGCGGCGGCGGCGCGCACCGACCACGCGGGCGACCTCGAAGGTCAGCGCGGCGCTGCGCTGCATGACGCGCTGGAAGTCCTCGCGGGGGATGGCGAAGAGCGTCGAGTCCTCGTAGGCCTCGCAGCGGGTGTCGCGCCCCTCCTCGAACAGGGCGGAGTACTCGCCCAGCATCGCGCCTCGTGTGAAGAACTGGAGGGTGATTTCCCGGGTCTCGTCCATCGGCTTGGCGACCTTGCAGACGCCGGAGCGGACGAGAAAGATGCGGTCGGCGGCATCGCCGGGTGACCAGATCGTCTGCTTCTTGCGAAAGTTGATCTCGCGAGAAGCCTGCTCCAACTCCTGGAGCATCGGATCTGACAGCGAACTCAGCAGCTCGTTGTTCCGAAAGAACCGTGTGCGGCCCCGCTCGGAGGAGGTGGCGCGCGCGGCGGCGCGGTTGGTCGGGAGACGGTAGATCGACTGGGCCATGGTCCAAAGCTCCTGGGCTTGACGCCAAACCTTACGCTTACGTTAGGTTTCGAGTTTCAACTTATACGTGCACGTTAGGGTTTGGCAACCCGCAGACCTCGTAAAGTGCCAATGTCCACACCACAACCCACCGCCGTAATCCTCGCTGCAGGTGGTTCGTCCCGCATGGGACGCCCTAAAGCGATGCTTGAGATTTCTGCCGGTTGCACATTGATCGAGGGACACATCGCCGCGGCGCGAGCGCGCTGCGGGGCGATCGCGGTCGTCCAGGGCGCGGTGTCGTTTGACACTATCCTCGGTCCGGCGGTGCGGGTCGTGGAGAACCCGGGCTGGGCCGGGACCGGCCCCTTCGAGTCTCTTCAGCTCGCGGCCCGGGCCCTGGAAGACCACCCGGGCCCGCTCCTCGTCACGCCGGTCGACTGCCCGCCGGTGCGCGACGGCGATCTGACCGCGCTGCTGCGGGCGACCTCCGGGGCGGACGCCGCCGTGCTGAGCTGGGACGGGCGCCCGGGCCACCCGGTCTGGCTCTCGGCGTCGCTGCGCGCGAGGATCGCGGCGGCGCACACGCCCACTGACGGCCTCCGGAGCTTCCTGAGCGGCGCGCGCCAGGTGCCGGCGAGCACACCCGATGTGCTGCTCAACCTCAACACCCCCGAGCAGTGGTCCCGCTGGCTCTCCTCCCGCTCCCATCAGGGCTCGACGGTGTAGAGCACCTCGAAGCCCTGGCCCGTCGGCGCCACAGCCCAGACCGCCACGGGGCCGCTGGTCTCCTCGGTGTCAGGGTCGTAGTCGAGCGCGCCGCTGGCGCCGACGACGTCGATGCCAGCCCCATCGGCGAAGGAATACGCCCACGGCTCCCAGCTCCCGGAGCGCAGCTCCACGACGGCGCCGTCGCTGATCCGCCGCAGCCCGCGCGCGGAGCCCGGTCCGGACAGGCCGCCCTCCTCCTCGACGCTCCAGGCGGCGCCGTAGAGAGCGAGCCAGGTCGCGTCATAGGCCTGGGCCGTGAAGCCCGAGTCCGAGGCGTTCTGGCCCTGGTAGAAGGCGGAGAAGGACGCCAGGAAGGCCTCGTAGACCGTCCCGGCCGGCGGCGTGGGCACCGTCCCCCGGATCTGCTCGAACAGCGCGCTGGCTGCCTCCGCGTCGTCCAGGATGTCCGTGTCGTAGGCGCCGTCCGTCAGGAAGATGGCCTTGTCCTGGTAGCCGTTCAGCACCGCCGCGGCGTTCAGGAAGGCCGTGATGTCCTCCTTCTCCGAGGAGATGAAGAGCACCTCGTGGTAGGCCCCGCTGCCCACGTCGGTCACGCTCTCGCTGAGCTCCGAGCTGCTGGAGAAGGAGAAGCGCGAGGCCGCGCCGCCGGCGCCGGACCAGTGGCGCTCGAACTCCTCGGTGAGCCCCTCGCCGTAGCTGTCCGGGCGGTAGATCACCGCCACGCTCCACCCCGACGGGGCGCCGCCGATGTCCTCCAGCCGCCCCAGCATGTCCCCGGCGATGACCTCCCCCTGCAGAGAGTCCGGCGGCGCGGTGCGCCAGAGCAGCCCCGGCGCGTCGTCCGAGGGCGCGGTCTCATCGAGGGCCGTCAGCGCCACGCTGGTCGCGGACGGGGAGATGACCAGCGTGTCGGAGACGGCGAGGAAGGCCGCCTCAGTCCGGGCCGAGGTCGCCGGGCCGATGAGGGTCGGGACGTCCAGGGTCTCCGTCAGGAAGACCGCCGAGGCCTCGTTGGCCTCATCCTGGCTCAGGTCATCCAGCGCGCCGTCCTCGTGGTTGGTGCAGTGGATCACCGCGAAGGGCTCACCGTCGAGCCCGCCGCCGTCGTTGGCGTGGAAGACGGCGAGGTCGATGGACTGCACCTCCAGGGGGAAGGCTGTCTCGTCGTAGACGCTGCCCAGCACCACCGCGTCCTGATACGACTCGGGATCATCGAAGAGATCCTCGGGGTAGGTCCTCAGGCAGCGGGCGGGGATGTCGACGAGCTCGCAGTAGCCGTCCGCGGCGCAGGCGCTGCCGAGGCCGAAGGCGTCGCGACAGTCCGCGTTGGCCTCACAGGGCGAGACGTCGATGATGCCGAAGCTGCAGCCGCCCGCCAGCGAGACGAGCAGCGCCGCCCCCGAGCTCGCGACGGCGCGTGTGCCAGAGCGCCAGCGCATCAGAAGCGCCCGCTGACGACGAGACCGCCCGGCGCGCCGGACACTGACAAGCTCTGGGACAAGCTCTGGGAGCTGGTCTCCGAGCGCGCTGACATCATCCGCCAGGAGGTCGCCCCGCCGATGGCGCCGGCGATCCCCACCACGAAGCCCACGTCGGCGACGATGGCGCTGACGCGATCCTGTCTGAGCCAGGGCTCAGCGCCCGCGTCGCAGGTGTAGGGCCCCTCCCCCGTGCACATCGTCAGCGCCTCCGCGCGCGCGGCGTCGGCCCGCAGCGCGAAGACGAGCCCGGTGACCGCGCCGCCCGCCCCGACAGCGAACAGGGTGATGGGCACCGCCCGGGAGGGACCGGTCCGCACCACCGGCGCGCCGCCCGAGGTCGCGGTGCCGGAGGCGTCGGCGATCGCGTCGCCGTCCGTCGCGTCGCCGGAGGCGTCGGCGGTCACGTCGCCCTCACTGTCGCTATCACCATCACCGCCCTCCGAGACGCCCAGCACCGCTGACATCTCCATGCGGCGCTCCAGCGCGAAGATGCGCGCCTCCAGCGCCTCGCGCTCATCCGCCGGGGCGTAGGCGCGGTAGCGGTTCAGGGCGTCCCGGGCCTCCTCCCAGCGCTCCAGGCGCTCCAGCGCGCTGGCGATGTTGTAGAGGAGGAGCGGGTGCTCGCTCGTGTCCCAGGAGGCCTGCCAGGCGAGGATCGCCTCCTCGTAGTGTCCCTCCTGAAAGAGGAGGCGCCCGTTCTCGAAGAGCTCGCGGGCGCGCGCCTCGTCCTCGGGGCTCACCACCCCCGGCGCCTCAGCCAGCGCCGGCGCGCCCGCGAGCGACGCCGCGCAGGCAACGACACAGGTGAGCAGGAGCGCAGCGCGCCGCCAACGTGTCCGCATCCACATCCTCTCAGTCGGCCCAGGGATCGCGCACCTCAGGCAGCGCCTCGCCCTCGTCGGAGCCGCCGCTTGAGGAGCCGGTCCCGCCGGTCCCGGTCGTGGACTTCGCCTCCGCGCGAGGGGTCCGCTTGGGGCGCTTGGGGCGCTTCGGCGCGGGCTCGTCATTGGCTTCGTCATTGGCTTCGTCATTGGCCTCGTCTTCCGCTTCGTCCTCTTCGGGCTCGGCCGCCTCAGCGTCCTCAGCCGCTTCGGCATCCCCGGCATCCCCGCCGGCCGCACGCTCACCAGCCGCGTCGACCGGCGCGGCCGCGCCTTCACCGGTGAGGGCCGTAGCGGTCGCCGCGGGCGGTCCCTCGTCCGCGCTGACGGACTCCTTGACGATCCACATCCCCGCCAACACCAGCAACCCCAGCCCGACCCCCATCGCGGGCGCGAGCCAGCTCGGCGCGGTCTTCGGGGTCGGCAGCGCCTCCGTGCTTGTCGCCGGGACGCTGTGCTGCAGCGTGGTGTCGCCGATATCCACCGGCGCGGGCGCGGGCGCGGCGGGCGCGGGCGCGGGCGCCCGGAGCAGTGTTCCGAGGGCCTGGGCCAGATCGGAGAGGACCTGATGCATCGACTGGTAGCGCTGCTCTGGGAGCTTGGCGAGGCAGCCCGCCACGACCTGATCCATCATCGCCGGAACCTGCAGATCGGGCCTCGCGGCCCTGAGCGGCGGGATGGGCTCCCGCACATGCGCGGCGAGGGTGGTCGCGGCGTCCGGACCGTGGAAGGGGTAGCGGCCGGTCAGCGCGGTGAAGAGCAGCACCCCCACGGCGTAGATGTCCGCCCGCTTGTCGACCTCCAGGCCCTCGGCCTGCTCGGGGGCCATGAAGTGCGGCGACCCCAGGATGAAGCCCATGTGGCTGAGCGCGGCGTCGGCGTCCTGGAGCTGCACCAGCCCGAAGTCCACCACCTTGACCCGATCCGAGTCCTTGTGGAGGAGGATGTTGGACGGCTTGATGTCCCGGTGGACCATGCCCTTGTCGTGGGCGTAGGAGAGGGCGCTGCCGACCTGCATCACCAGGTTGAGCGCCCGCCGGGGGGAGAGCCCGCCGTGCCGCAGCAGCTCGGTGCAGCGGGGGCCGTCGATGTACTCCATCACCAGATAGAACTGGCCGTCGTCAGTCTCGCCGTAGTCGTAGATGGTGACGATGTTGGGGTGATCCAGCCCCGCCAGCGTCTCCGCCTCGATGCGGAAGCGCTCCTCGAAGTCCCGCACGTGCCCCGTGCCGAAGGGATCGCTGGTGAGCAGCTTCAGCGCGACGCTGCGCTTCAGCTTGGTGTGCGTGGCGAGGTAGACGGTGGACATCCCGCCCCGCGCGATGGGACGCTCCACACGGTAACGACCCCCGATGATCGCGCCGCTCACCAACGGCGGACGGGCGACCGGGGCAGACTCGCCGGCCGCCCCCACCCCACTATGTTGAGTGGTCTGCGAGCTATCCATTGAGTTGAAGCTTAGCACGTCATCCAGGGGGGTCGAGGCAACCCCGCTGCAACCCCGCTGCAACCCCGCTGCAACATCATGCTCGATCGGGCATCGCTGGTAGGGTTCGGTCAACGGAGGCGTGACCTTGGGAACTCCACCCATCTTGAAAGTATCCTTTGAGTTCTCGCCCAAGCTGGGCGTGCGAGAGCTCCCCCGGCTGAGCGGGGATCGGGAGTCCAACGTCCCGGGGCTCTACGTGGTGGGCGATCTCGCCGACGCCCCCATCATCAAGGTCGCCCTCAAGCAGGGCCACGACATCGCCCGCAAGGCCCTCAAAGAAGCCGGCGGCCCCAAGGGTGAGGCCGGCGTGCTGGACGTGGCCGTCATCGGCGCGGGGCCCGCCGGCATCGGCGCCGCGCTGGCGCTGGAGGAGGACGGCGCCAGCTACGTGGTCCTGGAGAAGGCCCGCCCCTTCCAGACGATCCAGAACTTCCCCAAAGCCAAGATGATCTTCTCGGAGCCGAGGGAGTTCCAGAACCCCGGGAACTTCTGGTTCGAGGACGCCACCAAGGAGGATCTGGTCGATCGGTGGAGCCAGGCGCTGGAGGAGAAGGCGCTTCGAATTCAGCAGCCTGAAGAGGTGATCGACGTCCAGAAGGTCGGCGGCGTCTTCGAGGTCCGCACCCGGGTGGGCAGCGGCGGCCTGGAGACCGGCGTGCGCACTTCGGGCGACGCGGGCGCGGACGCCAGCGCCGATGAGAACGCCGAGAACGTCTACCGGGCCCGCCGGGTGGTGCTGGCCATCGGCCGCCGCGCCACCGTTCGCACCCTGGACATCCCCGGCGAGGAGCTCACCAAGGTCGCCTACGTGCTGCGGGATCCCGCCGAGCACGCCGGCCGCAAGGTGCTGGTCGTCGGCGGCGGCGACTCCGCGGTCGAGGCCGCCATGGCCTGCGCCGAGGCCGGCGCGGACGTCACCCTGAGCTACCGCAAGGGCGCGCTGAGCCGCCCCAAGCTCAAGAACAAGGAGAAGATCCTGGCGATGTCCAGGGCCGGCACCCTGGCGCTGGCGCTGAACACCCAGCCCACGGCGGTCACCGAGACCTCGGTGGCCCTGAAGCGCACGGACCCGGCCAACCCCGGGACGTTCGAGCTGCCCAACGACGACATGCTGATCTTCGCCGGCACCCTGCTGCCCAAGGGCTTCCTGAAGAAGCTCGGCATCAAGATGGACGGCGAGATGGACGCCCTGCGGGCGGCCTGGATCCTGGGCTTCGCGGCGCTGACCTGGTGCTTCTATGTGCTCAAGGGCGGGGCGACCTACTCGGAGGAGCTGGGCCGCTTCGTGGCCAAGAAGCAGTTCTTCCCGTTCGGGGACGAGCACATCCTGGGCTTCGTCCCGGATCTGCTGCATGTGGAGATGGGCTTCCGAGCGGTCGACGGCGCCTTCTGGGGCACCGCCACCTACTCCCTGCTCATCTTGATCTTCGGCATACGGGCCTACCGCAAGTACCCGCTGAAGACCCAGAAGCGGCGCTACATCTCCCTCATCACCTTCCAGCTGCTGTTCCTCTTCGGCATCCCCGAGGTCATCGCCCCGCTGATCATCTCGATCGGCGGCGAGGGCGGGCTCTTCTGGCAGATCTTCGGCGGCGACCGGGCCTGGAAGTTCTACGGCCTGAGCGTGCCCTGGCCCCTGAACATCTGGGCGCTCATCGACGCGCCCTCCTGGACGGCGACGGGCTCCACCACCACGGTGCTCGCGTGGCTGACGGCGTCAGCGCTGGTCTCCTTTGTGGCCATCCCGCTCTTTGTGCGACGCCACGGCGAGCGCTTCTGCAGCTACATGTGCGGCTGCGGCGGCCTCGCTGAGACGCTCGGTGACTTCTGGCGGCACCTCGCCCCCCGGGGGCGCAGCTCCTACCGGGCGGAGATCTTCGGCCGCATCATCTTCTTCCTGGCCATCCCGGTGACGCTGCTCATCGTCAACGACGCCTGGCAGTTCTTCGCGGCGGGGGCGCTCTACGACGCCAAGGTCTTCGCCGAGAAGTGGTACATGCTGATGGTCGACTTCTGGCTCGCCAGCGTCGTCGGCGTCGCGCTCTACCCCTACCTGGGCAACCGGGTCTGGTGCCGGTTCTTCTGTCCGCTGCGCGCGTATATGGAGATGCTCTCCAAGCGCTTCGGCAAGATCGCCATCGACGCCAACCACAAGTGCATCGGCTGCGGGGAGTGCACCCGCTTCTGCCAGATGGGCATCGACGTGCAGAGCTTCGCTCAGAAGCAGGAGAGCTTCCACAACGGAAACTCGGCCTGTATCCAGTGCGGCATCTGCATCCAGGTCTGCCCCATGGAGGTCCTGACCATCGGCGAGCGCGAGGTCAAGCTGGCGATCTGAGCCCGGCAGGCGCCCCGGGCTACACGCTCAGTCCGCGTCGGGCGGGTTCACGATCAGCCTGCCGCCAGCGGGCAGATCCTTGAGCACGGTGGTGCGGCCGTCGGGCCAGGTGACGGTGACGCGGTCCGCCTGGGTCGCCTCGCCGAGGCCGATGTAGATCTCCGCAGCGCTGGCCCCGAAGGTGGTCGAGGGCAGCATCCAGCGGGTCTGCACCTCGTCGCCGACCTCGGCGTCGACGCGGGCGCCGATGCCCTGGCGGTTCATGGCCTCGTCGTCGAGCAGCAGCGTGACGCCGGCGTCGCAGCCCCCGCGGGTCAGGTAGCTGCGCAGGTACACCCGGCCGCTGATGACCATGTCCGGCTTTCCGTCCCGGTCCACGTCGCCCACGGCGATGGAGCGGCCGATGCCGTCGTCGTTGAAGCCGATGGCCCTGGAGACGTCCGTGTAGTTGCCGACGTCGTCGCTCAGCAGCAGGGCGTCGGGCTGCTCGGCGGGCACATCCGAGGGGCCGACGATGACCGGCCCGTACATGCTCGCGAGATCGAGATCGGTGTCGCCGTCGATGTCCACGAAGGCCGAGGCCCAGCCGACCATGGAGTCGTCGTCGTCCGGCTCGGCCCCGGCGGCCAGCCCGCCCTCGTAGAAGGTGCCGTCGCCGCGGTTGATGAACAGGAAGTCCTTGGCCCAGTCCGTGATGTAGAGGTCGACGAGGCTGTCGCCGTTGGCGTCGCCCGGGGTGACCCCCATGATGGTGCCCGGCAGATCGCAGAGGCAGTCGGCGAGCTCGAAGCTGCCGCCGTTGTTGACCAGCAGGTCGGACTGGACCACGTAGCGGCTGTAGTCGTTGCCCAGGTAGATATCGAGGTCGCCGTCCGCGTCGTAGTCCAGCACGGCGCCGTGGAAGGTCAGCGCGGTCAGCACCTCCGCGGGCAGGGTGCTGGTGGCGTCGACGAAGGCGCCGTCCTCCCAGTGGTAGAGCTTCAGGCCGTCGCCCACCTGCTCCCCGTCCATCACCTCCCGGGGGTCCAGCCAGGCGGTGAAGCCGCCCATGAACAGGTCGAGGTCGCCGTCGCCGTCGAGGTCCGCCAGGGTGGGCGTGACCGACTCGCCCTGGGAGTCGGGGAGCGCGACGCTGGTGAAGGCGCCCGCGCCGTCGTTGAAGAGCACGAGGTCGTCGAAGCCCACCGCGCGGGAGAGCACGAGGTCCAGGTAGCCGTCGCCGTTCAGATCGGCGGAGGCCACGGCGTTGGCGGGGGGGAACTCTCCGCCGTCGACGGTGAAGGCGTCGGTCGGGGCGAGCTGGCCCGCGCCGTCGTTCTTGAAGGCCAGTGAGCGCTCGACGCCGACGGTCATCAGCGCGTCCAGCCAGCCGTCCCCGTCGAAGTCGCCCAGCGCCACGCCGGGCCCCTGCTCGTTGGGGAGATCGGTCAGCTCGGTGTCGCCGAAGAGATCCTCCTGCAGCCACCGCCCGCCGTCCGCCAGGGTCACCTCGTTGCCGCAGGCCTCCGGCGCCGCGAGCCCCGTGGTGTCGGTGTCGTCGGGGCCGGTGTCGTCGACGCCGGTCGTCCCGGAGTCGTCAGGGGGGGTGGTCTGGGTGTCGTCCGTCTCGTCGACGATGGTGTCGGAGTCGGTGGTGTCAGGGGTCTCAGTGGTCTCAGTGTCATCACCAGCGGGCTCCTTGCCGTCGCAGGCGACGAGCCCGAGGCCGAGGAGAGCGAGGAGGAGGGCGCGGTGGGTCATCGGGCTACCTTGCGTTCGCGGAGCGGGACGCTCTGTAGTCCCCGCGCGCCCCTCAATCGATCAAAAAAGCGACCGGGCGAGGGAGCGCGGTCAGTCGTCCGACGGCGTCACCAGCGCGCGCGTGCCCGCCGCCACATTCGTCAGCACGGTGGTGCGGCCGTCGAGCCAGGTGACCGTGACGCGGTCCGCCTGCGCCGCGCCACCGAGGCCGAGGTGAAGCTCGGCGGCGCTGGCCCCGAAGGAGGTCGAGGGCAGCATCCAGCGGGTGAGGGTCTCCCCGCCGATCTCGGCGTCGACGCGGGCGCCGATGCCCTGGCGGTTCATGGCCTCGTCGTCGAGCAGCAGCGTGACGCCGGCGTCGCAGCCCCCGCGGGTCAGGTAGCTGCGCAGGTACACCCGACCAGCGACCACGAGATCCGGTCTGCCGTCCCGATCCAGGTCGCCCGAGGCGACCGAGCGGCCGATGCCCATGTCGTTGAAGCCGATGCCATCCGAGACCTCCGAGAAGCCAGCGTCGCCGCCGTTCAGGAAGAAGGTGTCGGGCTGCTCCGGCGGCACGGTGCTGGTGCCCGCGTCGCCCACGATGACCGGCCCGAACATGGTGGCGAGGTCGAGGTCGGCGTCGCCGTCGATGTCCACGAACACCGACGCCCAGCCCACGAGCGACTCCTCGGCGTCCGGATCGATGCCCTGGGCCGCCGAGGCCTCGTAGAAGGTGCCGTCGCCGAGGTTGATGAACAGGAAGACCCGCCCCCAGTCCGTGATGAACAGATCCGGGAGCCCGTCGCCGTTGGCGTCGCCGACCGTCACGCCCATGATGGTGCCCTGGAGTCCGCAGTTGGCCTGGACCTCAGCCAGCTGCCCCTCGCCGTTGTTGGCCAGCATCCCGCTGATCACGACGTACTGGCTGTAGTCGTTGGCCAGATAGAGGTCGAGGTCGCCGTCCGCGTCGTAGTCCAGCACGGCGCCCTGGAAGGTCAGCGCCACGTCCACCGAGGGCGAGAGGTCGCTGCTGGCGTCGACGAAGGCGCCGTCCTCCCAGTGGTAGAGCTTCTGGCCGTCGCCCACCTGCTCCCCGTCCATCACGGCCCTGGGGTCCAGCCAGGCGGTGAAGCCCGCGAGGAACAGATCGAGATCGCCGTCGCCGTCGAAGTCGGCGACCGTGGGCGTCATGGACTCGTTCTGAGAGTCGGGGAGCGCGACGCTGGTGAAGGCGCCCGCGCCGTCGTTGAAGAGCACGAGGTCGTCGTGGTCGCGCGCCATGGAGAGCACGATGTCCAGATCGCCGTCGCCGTCGAAGTCACCGGTGGCCAGGGCGTTGGCGGGGGGGAAGACTCCGCCGTCGACGGTGAAGGCGTCGGTCGGGGCGAGCTGGCCCGCGCCGTCGTTCTTGAAGGCCAGTGAGCGCTCGACGCCGACGGTCATCAGCGCGTCCAGCCAGCCGTCCCCGTCAAAGTCGCCCAGCGCGACCCCGGGGCCCTGCTCGTGCGGCAGGTCGACCAGCTCGGTGCTGCCGAAGAGATCTTCCTGGAGCCAGTGGCCGCCGTCCGCCAGGGTCACCGCGTTCCCGCAGGCCTCCGGCGCCGTCCCGCTGGTGGCGCCGGTGTCGTCCGTCCCGGAGTCACCGCCGGTGGTGCCGGAGTCGGAGTCGGTGCCGGTGTCGTCACCGCCGTCGGTGCCGCCGTCGGTGCCGCTGTCGGTGCCCTGATCGGTCCCGGACTCGTCGACCATGGTGTCGTCTTGATCGCCGCCGTCCTTGCCGCATGCGGCGAGGCTCAGCAGCCCCCCGCCCATCATCACCCAAACGATCCGAGTCATCAGACGTCCCTCTGAACCGGGACCGCCTCGCCAGTAAACGCCGCGTCGGTCCCTGAGAAGATGTGTGCCTCAAGCGAGACACGTTGTAACCTCAGACACAGGCCCTCCGAGCGACGACTTCGGCGCGCGCTCGGGGTGCGGGGTCAGGGATCCTCGACCACAAACAGCAGCTGCCGGTCGTAGCTCACCGCCTCCACCCCCAGCCGCGCGGCCATCTCGCTCGTGTAGCGCAGGTCATCTCGAGGCTCATCGACCACGACCAGCAGCCGCTCGTGGGCCGCCGCCGCCTGCAGCACCTCCCGCCGCGGCCAGTCCACGACGTAGATGACCGTGTCCCCGCTGAGGCGGGGCTGTCCGTGGCGAAAGTTGTCGTAGGCGAAGTCGTAGGGCGTCACCGCCGGCAGCGGTCGCCACAGGGACACCCGGGTGAGGGGCCGGCTCGTGAGGCGCTTGTCGTCGTCGTCGGTCCAGCTCGGCGCCACCAGATAGACGGCGTCCTCCGGCCCGGCCTCCGCGAGCGCCGCGGCCATGGCCTCGTCCGGCTGCTGGCGCAGCGCGGCCAGCCCGACCACGTCCAGCGCGCCCATCCCCAGCCCCTGGATCAGCGCGATCGCCGCCAGCAGCCACCGCGCGCGGGTGCTGGCGGCCCCCGCGGCCACCAGCGGCGCGCCGATTACCCCCAGCGCCAGGTAGTAGGGGTACTGATGCGGGGCGGCGATGTGAGCCGCCTGCAGGCCGATGATGAGCGCCGCGGTGGCCGCCCAGATGATCCCGAGCGCCGGCCGCCGCCGAGCGCCCCCAGCGGCGAAGGGCAGCAGAAACAGCCAGGCAAACCCGAACCGGGCGCAGTAGGTGCCGAGCATGGCCCCCAGCAGCACCGGCGGCTGCTTGTAGGTGCTCTCGTCGGCCACCAGGGCGAGGATCTCCGGCGCCAGCGGCGCGCAGGCGGCGGCCATGGCGATGAGCGCCGGCAGCCCCCGCCGCCCCAAGCTCACCGCGCAGAGGCCGGCGACCCAGCCCGCGAGCCCATGCGTCCAGCACGCCGCCGCTCCCGCCGCCGCGAGCAGGAAGACGCCTCGCCCCTCCGCCGCCCGCTGCCGTCCGGCCAGCACCGCCGCGATCACCAGGGCCGTCAGGGGGTAGTTGTTCAGCTCCGCCGCGTAGGCGATCTGCACGGGCCCGAGGGCCAGCACCCACGCCGCCAGCGCGCCCTCCAGCGGATCCCGCCCGGTCCGCGACGCCCAGGCCACCGCGCCGAGCGAGCACGCCGCGGACAGGAGGAGCCAGGCGATCGGCGCGGGCCAGGCGATCTCGATGGCGGCGTGTAGCAGCGAGTACAGCGGCGGGTGAAGCCCCACGAACCCCAGCGCGCCCGCCCAGTCCCCCGCCCGCAGCGCCGCCACCGTCGGCGCGTAGTAGGCCGCGTAGAGCCAGCCGACCTCATCCCAGCGGGCTGGAATACGCAACACCCGGAGGCAGACGCCCAGGGAGAGCGCGCCGATGAGGAGAGGCCGTAGTCGCACGTCGGGCAGCATACTCCACGGCCAACAGCGTGATAACAACGGGCCTCATGGACAAACTCTCAATCGTCATCCCCGCGTACAACGAGCGCTCGACCCTCCTCTCACTCCTCTGCAAGGTGCTCGCGGTGGACCTGAGCCCCGAGGGGCTGAGCAAGGAGATCATCGTCGTCGACGATGGCTCCACCGACGGCACCCGCGACGTGATCCAGAAGCTCGGCGAGGACTGGAAGGCGGTGCTGGGGCCCGTGATCAAGCGCAAGGGCCTCTCCGCGCGCAAGCTCTACCGCAAGGCGGAGATCCGCTCGTTCCTGCACCCGCAGAACAAGGGCAAGACCGCGGCGCTGCGCACGGGCTTCGAGCAGGTGACCGGCGACGTCGTCATCGTCCAGGACGCGGACCTGGAGTACGATCCGGAGGACTACCACCGCATCCTGAAGCCCATCCTCTCGGGGCACGCGGACGTGGTCTACGGCAGCCGCTTCAACGGCGTCGAGCGGCGGGTGCTGCTGTACTGGCACTCACTGGGGAACCAGTTCCTGACGTGGCTCTCCAACATGGTCACCGACCTGAACCTCACGGACATGGAGACCTGCTACAAGGCGTTCCGCGCCGACGTCATCAAGGCCATCGACATCGAGAGCGAGCGCTTCGGCTTCGAGCCGGAGATCACCGTCAAGGTGACCAAGCTGGGCTGCCGCATCTACGAGGTGCCGATCAGCTACCACGGCCGGGGCTACGACGCGGGCAAGAAGATCTCCTGGAAGGACGGCGTGGAGACGCTGTACTGCCTGGCGCGCTTCAGCCTGTCGAGCCGGGTGGTGCACGACGACGTGCTGGAGGTCACGCTCAAGAAGATGAGCGGCCTGGGCCACCTGAACAGGGCGGTCTTCGAGACCATCCAGCCCTGGCTCGGCAGCCGGGTCGCCGAGGCGGGCAGCGGCCACGGCAACGTCACGCAGTACCTGGCCCACGATGTCCAGGAGCTGATCGCCTCGGATGTGGAGCCGCGGAGCCTGGACCGGCTCCAGGAGGCCTTCGGTGAGAACGACAACGTCTGGGTGATGCGCTGGGACATGACCGAGCCGCTGCCGCTGCCGCAGGGCCTCGACGCGCCGGACACCGTGGTGGCGATGAACGTGCTGGAGCACATCGAGGATGACGTGGCCGCGCTGCGGCAGGCCCGCGCGGCGCTCAGCGAGGGCGGCCGGCTCATCGTGCAGGTGCCAGCCCATGAGGCGCTGTTCTCTGGTGTGGACCGCCGCCTGGGGCACCACCGCCGCTACAGCCGGGAGAGCCTCCGCCGCGCCCTGGAGACCGCGGGCTTCGAGGTCGAGAACATGCAGTGGTTCAACCTCGCGGGCTACTACGGCTGGAAGCTGAACGCGCAGCGAAATCGGGACCACCTCCCGACAGGGCAGCTCGCGGCTTTTCAGGCGCTCTCGCCCTATGTGCTCGGCCTGGAGAAGCGGGTTCCGCTGCCTGTCGGGCTGTCGTTGATCGCCATCGCGCGCCCGGCAAATGCGGGCTGATGTGATCCGGCTGTTGCCGCGTCTGGAACCTCACGTTAGATCCGGCGCGATTCGCTCGTGGCTTTGTAGCTCAGCTGGTTAGAGCGAACGGTTCATACCCGTTAGGTCACTGGTTCGAGTCCAGTCAAAGCCACCATAAAGGCCCCGCTTCGGCGGGGTCTTTTCGTTTCACCCCCACCTTCCGTCAGACCGCGCCGGACGGCGCGCGCCAACATCGACTGCGTACCTTTGAGGAACGCGACGTCCCAGCGCCTCACGCGAGAGGGTGTTGCGACGTCAGATGCCTCGCCGCAAGGCGACATCAGGAGGCAAGACCTTGCGAACACGTGGACGGTTTTCGACGGAGCCCAGGTGTTGTTCTTCTGCGAACCCACGCTGTAAAACCGGCCAGGTTTCGCAATGGATGCAAACCCAGGTGGGCTTGCCAGACGACCCGAGAGTCACTGCACAGGGGAGTGAAGGGCGACGACGAGGAACGAGGAGAACTTGCCCGAGAGGGGAAGCGCAGGTTCCCCTTTAGAGACAACGCTGGTTGGCAGCGGCGAATCCGTCAAAGTGGCTGAAGACCCGCACCAACGGACACGATCCATGCGGCAGCCGCACAACCACTGACTTTCACGATCCATGCGGCAGCCCCACCCGTGCCCCCCAAGCCCGCAGACATCAGCGGTTCCGTAGCCCCGAGCGTTCGGTCCGGCGGACCTGGGCTCGGTGGGCATGGGCCCGGTGGGCATGGG
>Ga0316204_10001384_pt1 | contig 66603 bp, 60 predicted proteins | sample 6monrhotite_MG_2_FD_205661 | JGI IMG/M metagenome (GOLD analysis project Ga0316204, IMG submission 205661) | Microbial mat bacterial communities from mineral coupon in-situ incubated in ocean water Damariscotta River, Maine, United States -... | ecosystem: Environmental > Aquatic > Marine >... | reverse complement strand
CCCACCAGTTTGACCAACAGTCTGCACATTCTGTCATACGACGATCAACGATAAACCCAAGCAGACCGATTGGGGCACCGATAGGCTGCAAAAAATTGGTGGTGGTGTTTATCTGGTCGTTAGGCTCGAAAATCTTGCCAGTTTTATCAAGCAACAAAACATCGAGCGCTTCCGGAAGCAAGCCAGAAAGCGTTTTATAAATGCCAATCGACATTACAATCAGACGGGAAGACCCGTAAAACCGGTCAAAAGCGCCCTGGTTTAGCAATAGTTTTTGCATGGAGTTTTCGCCCTGCTTAACCTTTGCCAAGATTAACCTTTAAAAGATTTGAACATAAACCGAGTGAAAGGTTCTGAAACAATTTGAAGGAATGTTTTTGGGTCAGTTTGAATATAAACTTCCGCCAAATTGCCCGGCAACATATTAGCTTGTGGCTGGTCCACATTCAAACTCACATGAGCGATGTAACTTCCCATTGGGTTTGTCTCCGACACGACGGCGTCGGATGATAGATAAATTAATTTACCCTGAACCGGCACGCCACGGTTAGCACGGTCTGTCGGAAAAATTACCTGCACATCTTGACCCTGCTCAACACGTTCAATGTCTTTAATTTGAACCATTGCCTCAATTTCAAGGGAATCGCCGCTCGGGAAAATATTCATAATAGTTTCCCCTGGCTTGACCACCTCGCCGATTGCGCGTTTAGCAATTTGAAATACACGACCATTTACCGGCGATTTGATTGCGCCTCTCTCAGCCATATCTGTAAAGCGTTCAATACGGCTTTCCAATTGATTAAGCCGCTGTTGAATTTCAACAACCGCATTATTGGCGGTATTCAAATATGAAAGCTGCTCCTGCTCAATCTGATTTTTGAGGCTCTCAATATTGTTAAGAGACTTTTCAATAGCAATTTTCGAGTTGGCAATATTAGCATCAATTTGAGCGATTTGGCGTTCTGTGGCGTTCACGCGAATTTGCGTTACATGGCCCTGCTCAAGAAGGACAAGGAAATCCGTCAATTCCTCTCGAAACAAACCCACCTGTTTTTCGTAGGCAACCAAAAGTTCTTTTTGGCCTTCAATATCTTTTTCCTGCCCAATGATACTGTTGCGCAAACTATCAACCTTGGCAGCACCATATTCACGGAGCGAGTTAAACTCTTCACGCTGACTTTCGATGCCTTCAAGTAGGCGCGGATCGGAAGCCACACGAGGATCAAAGTCGGTTGGGAAATCGATTGTTTCCGAAAGCGTTACTTCGGCACGCCGACGAGCCAGTTGCGCTCGAAAAACTGCTCGTTGCAACAAGTCAGCATCCAATTGGGCTTTGATCTGTATGCCATCGAGGCGGGCAAGTACTTGACCCTCTCTTACTTCGTCACCCTCTCGCACCAATAATTCGGCAAGAATGCCGCCCTCAAGGTGTTGTATAACCCGGTTACGGTCTTCTGCTATCACGCGACCGCTGGCGATAACTGCGCCGCCTAGCGGCACAGTTGCAGCCCAAAAGCCACCGAACCCAAACACGCCAATAAGGATGTAACGTGCCATCCTTAAAATTTTACTACCGTCTGTGTCGACCTTCTCACCCCAAAGACTTAGATCATTACGGTCAAACTTATCATCAATGGAGTTTGGCAAAGCTGCGTTTCCATTTTTAGGCGTTTGCTCGCTCATCTCACGCCTCCTTAGCAGTGGTTTGCTGGGCGGACTTCGCATTTCGCGCCTGGCCATCTTTTTTACCACCAGCAACGGCTTTCACGGCACCTGATCCCATCACTTTTTCTTTTGGCCCAAAGTCTTTGACCACGCCGTCTGTCATCAACATTACCTTGTCAACAAACTGCAAGACGCTTGGGCGTTGGCTCACAACCAATGTCGTAATAGCTTTCGTCTTTGCCGTCTGTAATGACCGGTGGAACAGCTGCTCACCGTTGCTATCAAGGGCCGCATTTGGCTCATCAAGAACAAGAACTGCCGGATTGCCGTAGAAAGCACGTGCCAGTGCAAGTAGCTGCGACTGACCACCTGAGGGCATAAACTGGCCACGCTTAATTACGGTGTCATAGCCTTGTGGCATATTGAGAATAATGTCGTGAACACCTGCAACCCTTGCAGCTTCCAATGCCCACTCCTCTGGGTCATCCACGCGCAATCGGGCAATATTCTCGCGTACAGTTGCGCCATCAAAGAAACCAACTTGCTGAGGCATATAGCCAACATGAATTCCGCGCGCGACCGGGTCCCACGCCTGCAAATTTTGACCGTCGAGGGTAATTTTACCGGCATTTGGCACAAGGTAACCAACCAACAATTTTGCCAGCGTTGACTTGCCTGCTCCAGATGGACCTATGATAGCGACGACATCACCAGCATCTATATTTACCGCAATGCCCCGAATAATTGGCGGAACGCCAGGCCCAGGCGTATAGGCCATGCGTTCGATGCCTATCGCCCCTTTCGGCCGCGGTAGCTTCGTCCGGTTTTCCGGTAATGACAGATCGGCGAGCCGTTCCATAAGCCGCTTACGGGTTTCCCACGCGCCTTTGAGTGCTCGCCATCCACCGACCACCTGCTCAACAGGCGCCAACGCCCGTCCGCCAATAATTGCTGTGCCGAAAATAACGCCCGCTGTTGCAAGGTCTGCGAGCACAAGTAATGCACCAGAACCAATCATTAGGATTTGCACAATCTGACGCATGGACTTCGACGTAGCAGCGAATTTCGATGTAAGTCCAAAACTGCTGGTAAAACGTGACAACTGCGTACCGTGATGCTGGCCCCAGTTTTGTACAGCTTCGCGGTACATTCCCTGTCCGCGGATGTATTCCTGCGCACTCATGTGCATTTCGAGTGCCTTATGAGATGCAACCATTGCTTCACCATGCTGCTCGTTAAGGCCCGCTGTTGAACGATCAGCCCAGACGCCGATTCCAAAAAGCAGTGCAGCACCTGCCGTTACAACTGCCCCGAGGACAGGATGAATAAGAAAAATCAAAAACAGGAATATTGGCGTCAACGCCAAGTCAAACAAAGCATAAAGTGGTGGAGAAGCAAGTACTTGCCTAATCGTACCCAAGTCTCGAACGGTTTGTGCCGCGCCGTCTGACTGACGAGACAGCTCCCCTGCCATGATGAGTCCAGCCATATTCGCTTCAAAGCGAAGCGCTGCTTTAGCAGCCAGTATTTGCCGCACATGGTCAAAAACACCATACACAATCAAAATAATCAAAGCGAAAAGAAACAAGCCAGTAAGTGTTGGAAGACTGCGCGAAATTAGGACGTTATCGTAAACTTGGAACATGAAAAGCGGCATGCCAAGCATGCAAACACCGGAAATCAACGAGTAGACTCCCACCGATTTCATAGCTTTGAAAAGCTTTTGTTCTTCAGTCTTATAATCGTCCAATAGGGACATACGTTAGGCTTCCTTTAAACACATGTACTTAAATATTTTATGCTTTTTACAGGATAACTGGCAAAATTGGAAAACAAAAGTAAAGCAAACGAACGCATCAACTGCATTCCAAGCATAACACATACGAAAAAGGCGGCCCAAGGACCGCCTTTTCACAATATCTATAAGTTACAGGCTTATTAGGTGATGCCTGCAGTGCTTGCTGTAGCCAGGTCGCCGAGGGAAACACCTTCCAGGAAGATTGTTCCGCCGCCGCTGATATCAATCAAGACACCAGATACACCGTTCTGAGTTGTTTCATCAGCTGAACCAACCAAGTCGGTACCGCTCGCAACATCTACAGTCAGAATGTCAGAAGACACATCGAAGTCTGTAATAACGTTAGCACCGTCACCGCCAGAGAACCTGAAGGTATCAACGCCATCGCCACCAGAAATGGTGTCATTACCAGTACCACCAGTAATATCATCGTTACCGTCGCCGCCGTTCAGAACGTCGTTACCAGCATCACCGCTAAGGGTATCGTTACCAGCTTCACCGTTCAGTTCGTCGTTACCAGCGTCACCGCCAAGAACGTCGTTACCGTCAGCACCGTACAATGTGTCGTTACCAGCTTGACCGTCAAGTTGGTCATTGCCGTCACCACCACGAAGCACGTCTTCGTTGTTGCCACCGTCAAGCGTATCATTGCCAGCACCGCCCCAAAGGGTGTCGTTACCGTCATCGCCGTTTGTGGAGTCAGCACCAGCGCCGGCGAAGATTTCGTCGTTACCAGTACCACCAACAACCGAAACGTCAGCACCACCACCAGCAAAGATCAGATCGTTGCCAGCACCGCCGTCAATAATGTCAGCGTCGTCATTTGAACTACCGAAGATGGTATCGTCACCGCCGTTACCATTTAGGTTATCAGCACCAGTACCGCCACCGATAACATCAGCGCCAGCAGCACCTTCTACAGTGTCATCACCAGCACCACCGTACAGCGTACTAGCAGTTGTCGATGTAGTGGTCTCCTCGCCAGCGTCATAAACGCCGTCGTCATCACCGCCGTTATCGTCCCAACCACCAGCAAGAAGAACGTCGTTACCAGCACCACCAAACAATTGGTTAGCACCAGATGCGTCACCCAGCGTACTGCTCGTAAAGAAGCCTGTGAAGTTTGTACTACCCGTTACATCAGCGCCACCGCCAACGAGCAAGTCGTTACCGCCGCCACCGAAGAGCGTATCATCACCAGCATCACCAATGAAGGTGTCAGCGCCTGCATCAGTTGAACCAGCAAAGAAGATGTCGTTACCAGAACCACCAGAAGCACGATCATCGTCGTTACCGCCGTTTACAGTATCGTTACCAGCGCCACCAAGCATTGAGTCGTTACCAACGTTACCGAGAAGGCGATCATCGCCAGCACCACCAGTAAGCTGCTCTGCGTCCGCGTCACCAATCAGGCTCTGACCAGTTGAAGCATTAGAAGTCAACGTAGTACCTTGGTCAGTTTGCAAAGTAACCGTCACAGTAAGCTCTGCATTAGTAGCGTCGTTGCGAACAACGATATCAACTGTGTCAGTGTCGCGCGCCGCTGTAAGATCGTAAGAAGCAGCACCATTCCATTGAATTCCAGTATCACCAGCACCAGTGTTGTTATCAACGCTAGTGTTTTCAACTGTTACAGTCGTACCAGAAGCCAATGTTACTGTTTGACCCGCAGCTGTGATTGCCGTGCCGTCCACAGATACAATTGTATAAGTGTCTGTAGCAACAGCGTTAGAAGTTGAAGCAGAAGCATCATACAAAATGATGTTATCTAACAAACCAAGTTCGTTCGTGTTACCTGCAGAACCGTCTGCATCATTAGCAGTGTTGCCTGATGTAAAGACCTGATCAGTACCAACAGTAAGCGTTACGTTAGTAGCTTCAATGGTCTCGATACCAGCAAGCATGTCGGTACCGTTAGCAGTGAGATCAATCTCTCCGCCGCCACCATCAGACAGCTCACCAACGGCAATCTCTGTGCCAACAACAAATGTATCAGATGTACCTGTTTGAGTACCACCGTCTACATCGTCGTCACCAGCACCACCTTCAATGCGGTCACTACCGTTACCACCGTTCAGGATGTCGTTACCAGCACCACCGTCGATTGTGTCATCGCCGTTACTACCATCAATGCTGTCGTCACCGTTACCGCCAGACAAGCTGTCGTCGCCAGCGCCACCATCGATGCTGTCATCAGCAAGGTTTGCAGTCGCACCGCTACCACCAGTAATCGTATCGTTACCAGCGCCACCGTTAAGCGTGTCTGTGTCAGTTGTTGAAGCAGAACCAGTGATAGAGTCATCACCCGCACCACCTTCAACAATTGCAGCACCACCAGTACCGCCTGTGATAGTGTCGTTACCGTCACCACCTTCAGAACGCGTACTAGCACCACCACCAGAAATTAGATCATTACCGGGACCACCGGAAAGCGCGTCGGTACCACCACCAGCACCATCGATAGTATCGTCATCAATGGTACCTTGAATAGTATCGTTACCACTAGAACCAAAAAACGTTGCCATAGTTTCCTCCTGAAAGAGCAACAAAATCATATAGAGGCGCGAACGTAAGGTTTTTAGCCCCCTACACCTCTACTACCGAGAGAGTACCAACGATGTCAACTGCTTAATTACACTAAAAAGCAGATTGATACTCAAAATAAATATCCATCAGTAGCTCACTTATAAGGACACAACACCATCTTACCGCCCTGAATTCAACAATCAGTTTGCTTTGGTGTACATTCGGACCTTAAACATTCGCCGTTTGTGACCCGTTTGCAACACTTTGGATTAGCTTCCAATAGCGCGGCAACAAGTCTTCAGTATCATAGGCATCTAAAATAGCACGGCGTGCCTCATCGCGCAGCGGTTGATATTCAGCCTTATTGTCCAGAATGTGGCAAAGTGTGGTGACCTGACCGTCGACATCAAAAAAATCGATCAATAGACCATTGTGACCATCTGTTATCATCTCTTTAACAGGCTCTGTGTCCGAACCCAAGATAAGCGCGCCGGCACTCATGGCCTCCATTAGGGACCAGGATAAGACAAAGGGCACAGTTAAATACACATGGACCGACGTTATTCGCATCATATCGCGAAAGGTCTCCAGTGGCTGCAAACCCGGCATATGCAAACGGCTCATGTCCAAGTCAAATTTCTCGAGCGCCCATTCTTTATAGGTTTTGCCGTCGGGCCGCGTTGCACCGTAGGCTACTCTGTCGTTGCCTAAAACGATCGCATGCAAATTTGGCCGTAGCTTTTGTAATTTGGAAACCAGCTCCATAAATTGGGGAAACCCACGATAGGGCTCCATACCACGCGCTACATAGGTAATAACTTCATCATCGGCCGTTAGTGTAACGCCCTCTATGGATACGGAAGCGTTATGATTCGGAGAGAAAAAGTTTGTGTCGACGCCGTCATGAAGCACGCTTACGCGGCTTTGAAAGCCCTGAGGCAATTTACTGTGTTGGAACTTGGTAGGACTTTGACCCCAATCCATTGCAGCCAAATCTTGCAGGATCGGTGTGTTTTTCATCCGAATCCGTATTTGTCCATTAGCATCGTGAGCATTTTCAGCTAAAAAATCGCCATCGGAATTTTTGCTATAATAATACCATTCGAAATAGGTCAGCAATTTGCTGTCAGGGAACAAGTCTTTAAGAAACATATTTGCGCCCCACCCGGAATGAGACATTATTATATCGGGACGAAACCCTTTTTTTTGGGAAGGAAGAAGCGCGCTGTATGCCGCCTGACCCAATATAGTGGCCCGCTCCGAGGCAATCAACGCTGGATGAGTAGTTTCATGGGGCTCTCGGTGTGGCTTATAATTTACGCGCTTTTGTGGAAACTGTTGTTTGTTGGTTTCCAGAGTGGCAGCAAACATCTTCACTTTCTTCTTGCGCTCAAGAAATTTAGTAATCCGTCGATATTGCCCCGGAAAATTATTATGCATAAAAAGTATTTGCATTGAGTTACCCAGCCTGCCCACAATTGCGTTAATTGCCCAGCCGTTATGATGCTGAACAACAGCTGCACCTAATCAATATTCACTAGTTTTGCAACGGTCTTAATACAGTGCGGCAACATAATTCTCATTCATATAGTTGTGCTATGCAAAATGATTGACAGACATCTGCCAGTGATTAGGGTCACTGAAATTCTGGATGCACATCCTTTTACGGAGAGCATCAGCGTATATTGCAATAGCGATTGAGAGGGTCATGGCAAATATTCTGGTAGCAGGCGGCGCAGGCTTTATTGGCTCCCACACTCTTATGGCGTTCGCAGCCAAAGGGCATTCTTTGTTTACACTGGACAATTTAAGCAATGGCCATGCGGACAGTGTTCTCCATGGTAAACTTATTGAGGGTGATCTCCAAGACGCTGCCCTTCTCGACCAAGTTTTGGTGGACAACAATATCGATGCCGTCGTTCATTTTGCCGCTTTCATTGAAGCCGGTGAGAGCGTGGTGAACCCGTTGGCCTTCTATAAAAACAATGTGGCTGGCAGCTTGAGTTTGATTCAGGCGATGGTGCGTAACAAGGTTGGTAAAATTGTTTTTTCGTCAACTGCTGCTGTATACGGCCAGCGGGACGACGTTACGCTTTTGTCAGAAGCATTGTCCAAGCAACCTATCAATCCATACGGTCACAGCAAATGGGCGGTTGAATGTATGCTGCGCGATGTTGCAGCAACCGGCAAACTGGACGCCATCGCCCTAAGATATTTCAACGCAGCAGGCAGCGACCCCGAATGCAGGGTCGGCGAACGGCACGACCCTGAAACCCATTTGATTCCGCTGGTTCTTGACGCGGCCCGCGGCAAACGCCCTGATATTAAAATATTTGGTACAGATTACGCCACACCTGACGGTACCTGTATCCGCGACTATATTCATGTTAACGATTTGGCCTCAGCTCATGTACTGGCCACCGATTCGTTATTGGCGCGCAGCGATGATAAAGCCGGGTTTTATGATGCGATGAACCTGGGAACCAGCAACGGCCATTCCGTTCGGCAAGTGATTGATACTGCTAGGCAAGTCACCGGCATCGACTTCAAAGTGATCGAACAATCCCGCAGGCCCGGCGATCCTGCACGGCTGGTTGCCGATGCAAGCCGGGCTAAAGCCGTTTTAGGCTGGCAAGCTGAGCGATCAGATCTTAAATCAATGATTGAAGACACGTGGCGGTTTCGCCGGAACCTGAAATAAAACAATCCAGGCTCGCGTTGCGAAAATGACCCCGATCACATGAAGAGAAAACCTATGACGACATCAGATCGAACCGCACAACAAAAGATATTCATCGGCGGCTACACCAAAAGCGGCACAACTTTCGTTGGTCGTGCGTTCGGATTGTTTAACGGCGTTTATGCCAAAGGTGAACAAGACTATTTTCGAATATTCACCAAAGGCATGCGCGACATGGTGGTTAAATATAACGAAAATATCACTTATGTGAATAAAGAGGTCTACGATGGTCAAGGCACTTTAGGGCCACTTAGCGCTGACAGTTTTCGTGATTTGCACGATAAAATTTTCAAACATATCTTTTTTTCCGGCCAGCCCGTACCAGACGACTGCACGGCTATTGTGGAAAAATCGCCGCGCAATATATATTTCATCGAAGATATTGAAGCTATTTTCCCGGAGGCAATAAATATTTGTGTCTACCGGGAACCAGTAGCGGTGTTTCGGTCTTTGATGCGCCATATGGCCGATCACCGAGACCCAGAGTATGCAAGACCCGATTGCAGCGAGCGCATATTCATGCTGACCGAGTTTTTCAAATATTGGAAACTATATATTGAAACCATTGAGAAAAAGAGGCAGACACTGAAAGTTATCCGTTATAATAAAGCAGCGGATGATAACCAAGCGCTCGTGGACTTTATTGAAAAAGAAATTTTGCTGCAGTCTCCCGGCCTAAAGGCGCCAGTGGAAACATTGAGCAAAGAACATTATTTAAAGTCCCTGCCGAAAGAGGCGCGAGCGAAAAGTCTGGTCCAAACTGGTCCATACAAAATCACACTGGCCAAGAACGAAATCAAAAACATCAAGAAACGATGCCGCGCACCTAAAATTGCATTCGACTTCTAACCGATTTGATGGTCAGATAATCTATGCACATTCTTGTCACCAGCCCCATCCCATCACATCCGCAAAACCACGGTAACCGCGCCCGCATAACCGCACTTTGCAAAGCCCTGCAAGCCAAGGGGGCAGAAATACATTACGTATATGGTGGGCTGGAACTTTTACCAGAGGCGCAGGAACTTGAAATGCGCGAAACCTGGGAGCATGTTTATATTTTGCCGCCCTACCGACTTGAGGAGCGCAAACAATCCCACCGCAAGCACCACCTTATTGATGACTGGTATGTGGAGGCTGTAACCACCCTGACAAACAAAATCATTGATACCTGGAACATTGACTATTGTATCGCCAATTATGTCTGGTTTTCCAAATGGCTGACAAATGTACCCGCGAGTATTCCAAAATATATCGACACACATGATCTGTTTGGCGATCGGCACAAGCGCTTGCGGGCTGATGGCCTGCCGGAAAACTGGTTTTCCACAACAATGAAGGAAGAAGCCAAAGGCTTTAGCCGTGCAGATACGGTTATCGCCATTCAGGCGCAGGAAGCCGCAACCATGCAGTCCCTGACAGATACACCGGTTGTAACATTGGGGCATTTCATTACGCCGGACTTTTTACCCGCTGCGACTATTCAGGAAACACTAGGTTCGGGCGGCAAAATAACCGTTGGCTATATGGCAAGCGATAACCCGATCAATCAGCAAAGCCTTGTTGAAATGAACGCTGCTATCAAAGCACGCCCGGACATACTGGACCGATTCAATTTCAAACTAGCGGGCGGTATATGCGCTTCAAACGCGGCCGACATAACGCCGTTTGAAAAGCTTGGCTTTGTAGCAGACACCCGTGCATTTCACGACACCTGTCATTTGATCATTAACCCCAACATTGGCGGCACCGGCCTGAAGATAAAGTCGATTGAGGCCGCAGCATTCGGCAAGGCGCTGGTAGCAACCGCAGACGCAATGGCTGGCATTGAAACATCGGCGGCGGCGCACATCCTTCAAGATGCGCGCGCAATCGTAGATTTCCTCGTCGATATGGAACCAGCCTCGGCGGTCCGCGGCGGCGAGAAAGCTTCCCGTGAATTGGTCGGAAGCTACATGGCAAAACAGACGGATGCCATGCAGACCCTGTTCCCCAAATTATTCGGCTCAAGTGCGGACCAGACAAACGGGGCCAACCCATGAGTAACGCTGACCAATTGCTATTGGTTGGCTCGCTGCCACCAACACGTTCCGATGCTGCACTGTTAACGCACGCCATTGCCGCGGCGGCAAGCGAATGCGGCATTAATGTTGTCTGCCTTATAGATGCCCTTGCGCCGCCACCGATAGATGTTCCCTTTCGAGTTGTCCGGCCATTCGATGACTTTATCCAATCGGGCGAGGCAAATAATTGGCCCAGGCTTTTTGTGGTCGGCGGTGAAGGGGACAGCTTACCGGTTATTGAAGCGCTTCACGCGGCACCGGGGGCCGTTGTTTCTGCCTCCCGGTCGCTGTTTGCCTTGGCCCTGCCCTGGCTAAAAACATCAACGGCTTACCCTAGCAATTTTAGCGACTGGCTGACGACCAAACACGGCGCTGCCGGGTCAACAATTGCGGAAGGATTTATCGAACACCGCAGGCTCGCCAAACAGCTTGCCCGCGAGATACCCGCATTTGACCTTTTGTTGAAGCCTGCAACCCGCCACCTGTCGCTCGGCACACGGCAACAATCAACGATCAGCGGAGCAGGATTTACACCCACAAAGTTACTGGCGCCGCCATTACCCGCCGCTGCCAAACCAACGACCCAACAACGCCGCGAATCATCGCTTCGCATTACAGTGATTGGGGCAAGCCCTGAGACCCAATCCGCCGTTTCCGAAGCCGCAAAAACCAACAAGGCTTTCAGCGAGCATCAGGTCAGCTTTTTTGACCGGTTTGACCAAAGTACAACAGAGGAAATTCTGGCCTCCGGAGCGGTTGCTATTTTGGACGGCCACGATGCAGCCTGGTGTCCCCATTTTGAACTAGCTGCAGCAAACGAAATTCCCTTAATCACAGCCGGACAGAGTTGGGCAGAAACCGTCCCCATGAGCGCGAAAATATATTTGGATAATCCGGCGTCACCCAGCGCGGTCGTTCACGCCCTTGCGGCCCTGAGTACTGTAGACGGATTATTGTCTGGGCTTAAACACGCCCTTCAGCGGAACTTTAAGCAACGCACAGCCGATGCCCAGAAGCCGAATGATTGGTGCAATAATATTCTAGCGGCAGCCACAACCGCAAAACCGGCGAAACTCGAAAAAATTAACCCCGCTTTCGGCGCCACCGAAGGACGTTTTAGTTCAGAGAATACAAACCTAACCGACCTGTCCGATGGCAGCGTTTTAGCCCTCATAGGTGCAGTACCGGCGAGCCCGTTGCTTCGCCGCAATTATCCAGAATTAGACACTGAAAAATCTCCACGGTTTTTGACACCAAATCATGCGCATACCATGTCGGCTTTCATGGGCGTGCCAGCGTCTCAAATGCAAGACAACATGGGGTTCGAGGCCCCCCTGATCAAAGACGGTGCCGACGGTGCCGAGAAGCAGACTCTCGACAGGAAAGTCAGGACTTGGGCCGATATTAAACCGGGCTTACGTCAAGCTAAACAAGCCGTGACCTTTGGCTGCCAGGTGGCCGGCGCGGCACAGGCCTTGCTCAGCGCCGAGAAACTACGGTGGCCGTTCAGAATTTCAACTGAAATTGCTGAAAACTCCTTGGGGCCGAAAGCCTTAACTTCAGCCTACGATGCCTACACCGGAATATACTGGTCTTACGACCCGGTTCGCGGCGCTTTAAAATGCATCATTCTTACGGGCGGGGCTGGCATTCTTGCATTTAGCACCGCAGGACCTGCTTCCTTTATCATAACCGATCTAACCTCAACACAAATTGCCAGCCAATCAGAAAGCTGCCGCTTTGATGTAGCGGCTCATGGGTTGTGCTTTTTCAAAGTTGCGGCCCTGCCTTTGGATGACAATAATAATCTAGATATTATGAATTTGCTTGCTCAAAGCGGGCTGCTTCTGGAATGGTCTGCCTCGTGACTAAAAAAAACAACATAAAGCCTGGTTCAACAACTGCACGCATCCCGAAAGCAGCAGTGGATTACATCGATGCTTTGTTGGAAATTCAACAGCAACGGTTTGACCGCGAACAAGCTAAAACGGGAACTGCGGCAGGACCCACTCAAACTGAACTGCAAGACTATATTTCTCACGCGAAATCTGGCCATTATCTGGCTGAAGGTGACAATTTCACCGGCACCGGCTGGAGCGAGCTAGGCCACCGGCGCGACCGCACCGCTTTTCGCTGGATGGGTCGGTTAGGCACACTGCTATTACCGCTGGATATGACCGCTGGCGGCACGATAACTATCAATGGCTGCGGCTACACCAAAAAGAAGTTTTTGACCGACCTCACCATCTGGATTGATGACCAACCGGTGCACGGAGAAATAGCCCGCAAGGGCTTTAATCGTTGGGTCTTCCACGGCGCAATACCGCCGGTGAAATGGCGGCCCTATTCCATACTGAAGATACAGTCTGCCGGGCTTGCCCGCCTAGCTGTTGGTATGGATACATTTGCCAGTGTGGCGGTCAGCGAAATTCAAATAGATGCGGGTTAAGACAAACTGATTTTAAGCCGACCGAATTTGCTCGGTTTTGGTTTGATACGAGCCTTTTTTGTTTTTAGATAGCCCCATAAATTCAATAACTGCCTGTTTGTAATGGGCGCGAAAACTGTTTTTCCAAGCCGCTTGCAACTCTTCCGCCGCAGGGTCGACCACCAATATATTTCTCATGGTTTTTTTCTCGAAAAATGAACCCAGCATTTTCAAAACCTCGACAGGGCTTTCGGCCAGTTCTTCAAACGTGATAGTCCGAAAAATGGGCAACAAACTAAGCAGCTGTTCCAGGCGCGCCTCAGCCGCAATTAATTCAAGCACAATCGGCAATAACGCCCGTGCATCTGGCTCTAGTGGGTTAGCTTTGCCTTTGGTGGTCATCAGGGCAACTTGGTCAGCCCTGTTTCGGCGTGTCATGGATATGACGCGAGCTTCCGCAACCGACACGAACGATTTTATTTTTTCGGACCTTAGCGCCCCCATACTGCGTAGATGATCAATCAGGCCAAGGCCCAATTCAACAATAACATGACCCTGTTTTCCGTATAATTTACCAACGATACAACGCACCAAATCAAAATCCAGCTGACATTTCGCCCAAGCTGTCTCCGCATGCATCAAAGACACGGTAGAATTTGCCAATTTATTGGCTTCAATCAAATTAGTCAGATACCCAGTACCACTAGAAGGCGCAGAAATAATTATCGTCAGGTCCATGCCCTGCGCCGCCAATGACGCTAAATCAACAAAACTACCGCGCGCACCATATGTTACCGAAATAATGGTCAAATCAGGATGCTGATTTTTCAGATTGCGCACATAAGCCAGCTCACCGTCGAGCAGCATAACAAAAACCCGCGCCGCAGTATCCGGAGCATCGAACGCAAAGGCATCGGGCACTACAATCCGGGTTTTGCGCCCGCCCTTCACATCGTTCAGCATGTCGGTAAGCGCCAAATCAGCAATCAGAATGTCGGTCTCGGTTATACCAAGTGCGTCGAATGGCCATTGATCGGACACAAAGGCAGAGTTTAGCTCGCTGATTTGCTCATCTGCTAACCCATCCGCACCGGATACAACATTACCCGTTTGTTTTTGTGTTGCCGTGGCCATTTTACAGAATTTCCTGCACTTGGGATATATCCTGATCATCACAGTTACGCCGAATATCTTCAGCCGCCGCTATTGTCCGGCCTTGTTGGGGAAAGTCAATTTTCAGCGTGTCTTCGTTGCCAGGATAGGCGTTGTGCCAGGCATGGAATGCCTTGTGATAATCGGCCCGGTCGCCGGATAGTTCGCGGCGAAAGCTGTTGCCTTCTGCCTGCCAGCTGAAGCCAGAACCCGCGCCGCGCGTAAGCGAGCCGTCCCGCAACAAGCCGGTATAAAGATGATGGCGCAAATGCCGAACGCCAGCTTTACCAAAAACATGCTCCAGCCGCGTGATAAATTCCGTGTCTGCAGAAATACGAACGCTATCAAAGTAGCCGGTTTTCTCAAGCACCATATTGCGTCTAAACATCAGGCTAATCGCCGCCATACGCTCGCGGCGGCCATCAATGTCCAGCTCTTCGCCTTTTGTGTTAACCCGCCGCCAACGCACCGTACAGGCAGCGGCCTTTGGTCGTTCCATCAGCGAACCCAGTTGAATTTGCAATCGCCTTGGGGCCGAAGTGTCATCGCTGTCGTGCGTGGCAATAAAATCGCCGGTTGCACGGCGAATAGCCCAATTCTTCGACCAATAGGTGCCGTGATTAGTAGGTGAATGAAACAATCTGATGCGGTCATCGGTCTTTTTCAACGCCTTCAACCGCTCCAGGGTATCATCAGTTGAGGCGTCATCGATGATCATCAATTCAATATTTTTATGGCTTTGCTTCAATACAGACAGCACTGCATCTTCCACCAATGCGCCGGTATTATATACCGTCATCACCACAGAAATTTTAAGGTTGCTATGCTTGGCGCCCAGTTCCTTGAACCGCCGGGTTTGGCGAATAAACATGCGCTCACCAGCCTTCCACAAAGGCTTCTTGTCCGAATCCAGAAAGAAGGCGAGCGGATCGCGGTAAAATTTCCTGGCTTTTCTATACATTGGTTTGTTCACGCCCTTTGCCATTAAAGACGCAGAACAACACCCGCTGACAAGGCTAGCTGGTAGAAAATGGTGATGATATCCTGAGCAAGCTGGAAGCTCTTGGTTTGAACCCGTGGCAGAACAAATATCTCGTCGCCTGGATACAATGCGATAGCCCTTCTACCACCAAGTTGCTTTTTACTTACTTTGTCAAAGCTACCATCACGGTGCAGGATCAACACATTCGAAGCACTACGGCTTTGGGTGAAGCCACCAGCCTGATTGATATACTCTTCAATCGTACTGCCATCCTGGTATGCCATGGCACTTGGGAACAAGACATCGCCGTGCACCATCACCAAATTGCTGGTTCTGGGGATGCGTATAATATCGCCTTGCTCCAGCAGAATTTCATCAACAGAAGACGCGCTTCCCAGCGAAACCTGCCCTTTGGGTTCCACTTTGCGCGCACGGTCTACCCACTGTAGAATAAGCTCGGCCTCGCGTTGGCGCAGTTCTGCCTCTGCCGATGTTTTTGACCGAGCAGTTAGTACACTGGCTTCCAGTGCCCGCAGTTGGGCATCAAGGGTTTCTTTTTGGCGTTCTTTAACACTGGTACGCATCAGTTGCACAGCATCGCGCTGGGCGTTGGCCCCAAAACTCACCTGAGACAATAGCTGTCCCAGCGTTGCACCGTAAGGCACGATAAACTCTTGCGCGCTGTTGTGCTCGCCTTCAACCCGCACCGAAATGGTGCCTTGAAGCTTATCGGAAACAACTTCCAGAACGTCGCCAGGGTAAATTGTCTCCGCCCGAGCGGCATCAATTTCAATATATTCAACTTCGGTTTTTGTGCGGTTATTGCGGCTGATACGTACATGCGTTGCCTGCGGCCTTGGCCTTGCAAGGTCCAGCAGTTTTGCAACGGTAATTTCTTGAGCCGCGAACTCGAATACATTCTGATTTTGCACATCGCCGAGGACCGCAGCCCGCGACAAAACCGGACGCACTACAATGGTGTCGCCGTCAGCGATTTGGAATGACGGCAATGCACCAGTCAGGATGAAATCATATAGATTCACCGATTGATACTCGCGGCCACCGCGCAGCACTTTTACATCCAGAAACGAGCCTCGCTGTGGATCAATCCCGCCCGCTGCATCCAGGAAGAACAAAACCGAATCTGACGAATGACCAGCAAAAAGCCCGGCTTGGTTTACAAAGCCGGTGACAAACACCTTTACAGGTTCCGCGCCGCCAAGGCTTGCGTAAACGCCAACATTCTTGCGGAAAACGGTTTTAACTGCCTCGGCCACAACAGCGTTCAGGTCTTCGTTTTTAACATTTTGAACCGCAACCGGGCCAACTTTCGGAATGAAGATATTGCCCTGTGCGTCCACAGATACATCCCCGGCAAACTCGAACCCACCCCACATCTGCAACGATATTTTATCGCCCACAGAAATTTCATAGCTGGGGTTAAAGCCAATGAAGGACTGGTTGGCAAACTCACCACCAAAAATTGACGCCCCAAAAGCTTTGTCTCCGGGGATCGTGGGGTTTTGGTCTGCGTTCGCTGGCTCTCCGTCTTGGGCAATGGGCGCTACTTGACCATACGTGGGCACGCTCATCACCCCGGCAAGCGACACAATCATGGCGCTTTTTATCAGCGTCTCACACGCATTTTTCACGGTTCGAACAACCACGCGAAATACCTTAGACATCTCTGTGCTCCCGGACTGTAGCAATAACCATCGCGGTAATTCCAAATATTAAGTTGAGAATAACAAAAAGCGTCACAATGTTATAGAGCTTGCGCGGCAACAAAGCTGCATCAGGCGTTTGCGGTGACTGTACCACCACCAGATGCTTAAGCTTTCGGTAGCTTTCCACGCGGGCCTGCTCAAGTGTTACCAGGGTTCCCTTGTAAATATCTGTCGCAAACTCGAACGACAAACGTAGCTCTTCAAAGCGCGCATTAACTTGATTGATGGACTGATTGCCCTGCCCGGCGAACTTGTCGCGTTCCTGCTCAAGCTGATCGCGGATGCCTTCAATGCGGTCCCGAACAGAAACCAGCTCGGCGGCGTCGCCCTGCAGGTAACTGGTCAGCACCTTTTCTTCCGCTTCAAGGCGCACTAGCTCACCCTCCATTGCATTGACAACAGCCTGTACTGCCGCTCCTGTCGCAACCGGATCAAGCAGCTCGTTTTCGGCCTGAAAGGTCAGCACAGCACCGCGGGTTTCGTTTACTGCGCTGCGTGCACGGACTAACTCCTGCTCCACAAATGCAATTTCCTGCAAGGCAATTTTCTGGCTGACACCGTTGATATAGGCTTCGGCCTGTTCCAACACCGCCGCAGCGATGGCGCGCGAAAACTCAGGCGTGAAACCTTGGCTTCGGATGGTCAGAATATTTGATTCCGCTTCAATAACCACCGATAAATGCTCACGGAAGAAGCCGAGAAACCCCTCGTCTGGCGCGTTGGATGACATGCGCGAAAAATAGTCCCACTCGCTATCGCTATAATGAGATCGAAGGTCCAGTTTTTGATCAAGCGCGGCTAACATATCTGCAGAATGAATATAGTTTCTAAGCAGAAGTGCGTCTTGTGATGCACCGCCCAAGCCACCAGGCACCAAGGGAATTGATGGTAAAACAGAAACACCTTCGTTGGCGGATTTAACGTAAACGCTGGTTACCGTGACATAGCGGTCAGAGACCCAGAACATATTGTAAAATACAAATGCCGCGAAAATAACCAACACCCACCGGTAGCTGATGATGCGCGCACGCGTGCCTACAGTGACGCTATAAGCGCCCTTCGCACCATTGCCGGGCATCCGGTCGGCAACCGCAGCCCTGAATTTAGCTAATGTTTGTTTCATAAAACCCCATCACAGCATCCACCACCTATAGGCTTTGGTAGCGGAAAATCGCTTGATCCACACTTTCGTAGAAGTCCGCCCGGCCATATGCAAGCAAAATAGCGGCATTACACTGTCGCCGAATCAAGGCCATATTATGTGACACCAAAATAATATTAGCGTTTTCACGCTTGTTGCTGATGGCATTCTCGCACTTCTTTTTGAAGCCCGAATCACCAACAGACATAATTTCGTCCATCAAATAGGTGTCAAAATCAAAGCCCATTGAAACCGCAAATGAATATTTGGATTTCATTCCAGACGAATAGCTGCGCACCGGCAATTCAAAATTGTCGCCCAGTTCGGAAAACTCTTTAACATATTCCTCGGTTTCACGGTTAGCCCGAACACCGTGAATGCGGCAAATGAAGCGAACATTTTCGCGGCCAGTGAGCGATGACTGCAACCCACTGGAAAGCGCGAGCGGCCAGGAGATAAACCGATCAGAAATAATTTTGCCCTCGGATGGAAAATCAATACCGCCAACCAGCCGCAATAGCGTGGATTTACCAGCGCCGTTGGTGCCCAATATGGCAACATCGCGGTCATCCGGTATTTCGAGATTCAGATTTTTCAACACATAGCGCGGCCCAAAACGGGTCGGGAAATATTTGCTGACATTTGAGAACCGGATCATTTTGCAACAATCCTTCGCCAGGTAAGACGATAAGCCGACATAGCAAAAGCCAGCAGCACAACCATCGCGCTGATCAGATAGTTAAAATCTGCAACCGGACTGATGTAATTGCCAAACCACGCTTCCCTGATCAATTCCATCGCATGCAAAATAGGGTTCCAGGTTAGATACACCCAATATTGCTTGGGAACGATGCTCATGGGGAAAAACACCGCTGACATAAACATGAGCGGCATCGTAAGCATGGACACAAGCTTCTCGACCTCGCGGGCAACACTGCCAATCATACCGGCAAGCATGCCGAATGATGCAGCCATCAGCCAAAGAATCACACAGTAGCTAAGGGTTAGAAGAAGGTTGTTTGGCCACGGCTCATAGTCCAGCCACATCATGCCAAGTCCCAGAATAATACCCACCACAATGAATAGGCCGCCTTCAATGAAAGTGCGCGCCATAAAGACATCAAACAGTCTTACCTGCCTATATTCGAGCAAACCCTTTGCACTGCCTCTCGCACTGGCACATTGGCGCATGGTGGCGGTCCATAGAATGCGAAACGGCAGGAAGGCGGCAAAAATAAACACCGGCGCTTCAACAAAACCGAAAGCACCGCGACCTCGAGCACCGAAAATCAGCATAAACAAAATCATCATCAACAATGGCTCCAAAACCAGCCAAATATTGCCGAGCGTATAGGTTGAGAAACGGGTGATCATCTCGCGAACAAAAATCGCAAAAACCACATCTCGTTGTATCGAAAATGCCGACCGAGCTTTCATGACAGCAAAACGCCCTCAAAATGATGAGGGCGAAGATTTAGCAATTGTTTGAATAAACAGCAAGTTACGATGTTGCTTGTCCTATTTTAAAACCAGTTGAAAACCGGCTCCAAAGTATATTCCAGAGTAGCCTTCAGACTATACTTCATCGTGCTTGTAAACACCGGCAAACTTTCCGTTGCCTTCAACAGCAATCAGAAATTTCACTTCATCTGACCGCATCATGGTCTCCGCCTCATCAACAATCACATCGCGTTGAATGATAGAGAACTCTTTGCTCATACATTGCTGTGCAGTCACTTCCCGCACCCGCCGCGTAACACGCAGGGCAACGCCAAGCTGGCCCTTGGTCACAACACCGATTGGCTTGCTCGCACCGTCAACCACAACTGCGATCCCTGCTGGTCCGCCAGCCATTTCAGCGGCAAGTTCGAGCAATACCATGTTGCGCGCAACCACTGGCACCGATGCGGTGTGCATCAGGTCTTCCACTTTCATCAGCAGTCGGCGGCCAAGGGCTCCGCCTGGGTGATAGCGAGCAAAATCCTGCGCATGAAAATTCCGCAGGGTCATCAAGGATATGGCCAGCGCGTCGCCAATAGCAATTGTCTGAACAATCGACGTGGTCGGCGCAAGATTGATGGGGCACACTTCCTCAGCGACAGGAATTTCAAGCACCACATCAGCCGCGCGGCCAATTGTAGATGATTTTGCTCCCGTGATCGCAATGATCCGGTTACCAAAAGCCTTCAAGGACGGTACCAGCTGAACAATCTCCTGAGTTTCGCCAGAATAGGAGATCAACAGCAGAGTGTCGCCTTCTGTCACCATACCCAAATCACCGTGCGACGCCTCAGCGGGATGCAGGAAAAAACTCGGTGTGCCGGTTGATGCCATCGTTGCAGAGATTTTTCTCGCCACATGGCCCGATTTGCCCATACCGATAACGATGAGGTGCCCGGTCGTTTGCAAAGCCAGCATAATCGCTTGGCGATAGCTTTCTTCATCGTAGGTTTGTGAAAGACGCTCGAGCGCCTGGCCCTGCTTGAGGAAACTCTGCCCAATATCGGTAAGTGTTTCGCTAAGATCCGCCTTCAGGCTGCTCGGCAGTTCCAGAACATTCTCTGGTGAACCGCCTTCATCCGTAGAGCTTTTCATAAAATTCCCCGATAATTTATTCTTCGTTTACCCTATTCGCCAGCATAAGGTTCTGATTAAGAACACAAAATGCTAACTCCCCGATTTCACTTAGCTACTACGTCCCAAATTTTTCGGCACGCTATCATAGCCGTCATATATACTCAACCAAACTGTAACATTTGACTCAATTGCATCCATTCCACAGGATAGCAACCACCCTACTAGGTTATCAGTTCTTCTATATGAACATTGGATGAATGGTAAAACATCTCCATTGAACCCACTGACAAACCAAACGCCTAATACAGCACCGTCTTTAGTGCTACGAGTATTTCATCCAAAACCCTTCGTCCAAAAGGCTACCCTTCTGTAAAGATTACCGCCGCTTGCGTCAACTCTACATGATGGTGCCACGCCTAGTATAAGTCGTTGAAGCATATGTCAAATTTAAGGCACTTATGCCAAACCGCTGCCACAGTCGTAAATTTGTCACATTATTGGGGAGTTTTGGCCTGCGTTGAAGCGGTGTTTTTCACTGCTAGGACCAGCCAATAATCTGGATAATTCTCTCTGCGCAACCCTTGGCGGCAATCTCCCTGTCGCGGTAATAGGACCCGGGCACTTGGGTTTCCTGAACAAGTTGACTGCGAAATTTCGCCACCATCGCCGTATCGACGACCCCGGGCTTGCGCCAAAAAGCATCAAGGTCGGCAGACGGCGCAATGCCAGCCTGCCGCGCCATACTTTTACCCAACATAATTGCCGGCACACCCTGCTCCAGCGCCTGTAGGCCAACGGTGGAATTAACCGTTACACAGCCGGTCGTATGTCCCAGCAGCCGCACAAGATCCAGATCAAAGGCATAGGTAACCCGCGCCGAAATGCCGTGGGCGCGGCTCAATTTCCTGATAAACCCGCCGTAATGCTGAAAACCGCGGTCCATTGGGTGGTGTTTGATAACCAATCGGGCGTTTTTCGGCGCGTGATGCGCAAAGGAACGTATGGTTTGCTCAATAAATTCACGAACATTTTCATAATCGGAATGACGAATGATCTGCATGTCCGCCGCTACCTGTAGTGGCACCAAAAATATCGGGTTGTCACTATCAGCCACCAACTGGTCAAGCAGCTTTGCCTCCTTCCAGCGGGTGATTAACTGCTTTCGCAAGAAACCGCGAAACCACGCCAACATCTCCAGAAGGCCGTTGCCCTTACGGTGATGCTGATAATGCCGGTAACCGCTCAATCGCCAGTCTTTCACCACATAATAAAGAAACGCGAACCAGAACTGAAACCGGAAATGGTTGGCAATATTGGCAGGCGCAGGCGCAGTACCGCTTGTGATAGCTCCCGCCTTAAACTTTGCCGGAAAGGGGCTGTTGGCATTATTGCCGCCCTGCTCCAGTGTTACAAACCCAGGCCTGACATACCCCTCCTCCAGCGCGACAAAAGTAATATCCAATCGGTCACACACACCCTTGGCGAGCATGTGATACGAACGGCAATCACCGTAGCAACAAACCGCATCCACGCCGTGTTCCTGCAAATAGGCTTCAAGCCACGCGGCCCATTCGCCCTGAGGTCGGTCAAAGGCCACAACATAGTCGGCATCGGCAAAATGATGATCGCCCCGGTTGAAACACACCCGGTAGGTAACTGCACCCAACTGTTTCAATGCATCAGACAGGTCTGCGAAAAAAGGCCCAAGCGGCCCTTGCAGCAATAGGATGTTTGGTCGTTTTGTTGTCACGCCGCGGTGCCTGCCCGGAAATTAACCCAAAGCCCAGAGCGTCGCCCGGGCCAATTTCCAAACATGCTAGTGTTAAGAGCTAATATCGCAAGCCAAAACCCGCTTTTTCCAATTACGGTTTCGGGTTCCGCATATTAAATGCAGGACCGCCTTTGACAGCACGGTGATAAGTAATGTCAAAATATTTGCTTTTGGGGCCATCCTCCGAACCGCGCTGTTGCTCGCCCCAGTTATGGATTGTGCCGTCTTCCTGAGGGTCCCAATACAAAATGTTGCGGACCTTAACTTTGTCTCCAGCCTGCGTTGGAACCTCTATCCAATCTGATTTCAATACCATGACGCCGTTTTCGTCCAAGCCACCGGTAAAAAGCATGTTCCTACCAGAATTATCAGTCCAGAGCTGGCGCCACCTGCCCGAAGCATCAATGCCTGTCAGGCTGGTGCCGCGCAACCGAACAGGCGCTTGCGGGTCAGAGAACACATCATCCATCTGATGCCATTCCTGCAACATCACACAACCGTCGTGGATCATTTTAATTTTGTCATAGCCGCGCAGTTGCCCGCCTTCCGTTGATACCACCTGCCATTCGCCAGTCCAAAAATCAAAGTCCTCATAGGTGGCCTTGCTTTCGACAAAGGTAAACTCTCCAACACAGGCATCATAGGGTTCCTCAGAAACTGCCGCTCCGGTTAAAAAAAGGGCTGGCATCATCGCTAAGGTCACAAGATAAGTTTTCATTTCTTCCTCACATGTTTACAAATTGGAGGAAGTATATGACCGAGTTGAGAGAAGCTGGTAAAGCGACCGAGCGCGGGGCTGTGACTAATCAATACAGCGCGGGGATTAACGGCATACCCCACCCCAAAATCTATTTTTGTATAAGGTCGGCCTGCACAACGGCGCGGTAATTGGCACCCACTGGAACCTCGCGGTCACCTTCAAGGCGCAGCTGGCTCAACACACCGTTTTTACGCACCAGTGTTTTCACATGGCTTTTCTTGACGATGTAAGAACGGTGACACCGCAAATACCCCAGCGGCACAAGATCTTTCTCGATTTCGGAAATAGTGGTGCGGTGCAAATATTCCCGCTCCTCGCAAATCAGGGCCACATAGTTACGCTCGGCCTTGCCCACAATCACATCGTCCATGTTAACGATATCTGTCTTGCCAAACGACTTAATGACAAAACGCGGAGCACCCATTGCGTTTGCTGGTGTTGCACATTTTTTTTCAATTCGGCTGCACGCATCAGCAAGCACACTGCGTGACAAAGGCTTTACAATATAATCCACCGCCGAAAGCCGAAAGGCTTTGGCCGCATGTTGCGGATAGGCGGTAGAAAATATTATATGTAAATCAGGGTGGCTTTGCTTGATCTCGGCGGCGAATGTCATGCCGTCGCATCCGGGCATTTCAATATCCAAAAATAATACATCATAGCGCGCATCGTTTAGACGGCTTCTGGCCTCATCAACTGAGGTTACACCTTCCGCCTGCCAGCCGGATCGGGCGTTAAGCTGATGGGCAATATCCGCCGCAATAATGGCTTCATCATCCAGTACAAGGGCGGTCACTTTCATGATACGTCTTCCTCAATAGCCGCCTGCTCACTAATTGCCGGAGCGGTCACCACCACTTCATACCATTCGCCGGCTTGGTGTCGGTGGACCGAAAAATTGGCCCCAAACACATTTTCAAGGCGAAGCTTTGTCAGCTTCAAACCTTCGCCCTCGCGCACTATATCTTCGGGGCCAGCATTACATTTGTTGCATACAGATACGCACACTTCATCATCGGCAACCTTCACGCCTAGCCGAATAACCGCGCTTTGTGCATTGGGGCCATGTTTAAATACATTCTCCAACAACGGCTGAAGCAATTGCCGGGGCAGCTTCTTGTTAACCACCTCCGGGGAAATATCATAGTCCACATGCATGTCCGGGTAGCGAATTTGCTGGAAAGAGAGATATTTTTTGGCATCCTCCACCGACTCGGCCACGCTGATACATTCGTCCCCGTCGGCCCGGCCACCAGTCATGCTCCGCAGTATATCGCTTAACAAAATAGTTGCCTCTTCCGCCTGTTCCACCCTGTCCAGCCGCATAAGCCCCACCAGATTACTCAGGGCATTCATTACAAAATGACTGCCCAACCGACCGCGCAAAAACTCGGCTTCGCGCGCGTTCAGGTCCGCTTTTTGTTCTGCAAGCGCACGTTCCAGCACCATAGCCGTTCGGTCTGCCGCGCGCGCGCGCCGCTGGGTACCAACCAGGTAACCAGCGAGCGAGATGATAACGAAAAGAAATATATCCCCAATCCAGTTGACCAAACTACCTTCAGTCAGAACAGCAAAGGGCTCGCTACCCCATATCCAGGATGCAAACAGTCCAATATACAAAAAGATGCAAATAAACGACACGATAAACACTGATGCCGCCATCAGAGCGCGCTTTCCCATCCCAGCGTCGAGAAAACTGGACGAAGCAAAAAACCTGAACAATAGGGGTGACATAACTAACCACTGGCCCAGACCAGCGGTAAAGTCCTTCAGTATTTCCAATTCAGAATAGTCTCTGCCGGACCGCGAAGCATCAACAACTGCAGCCGATACATAAATAAACACCAGCGCCAGCCAAAATAGCAGCGCCCCACCAATGAGCGGACCAAACCGCTTTAGGGACTGTTTTTCATTTGTGTTTGCCATAGATGACAACTCGCTTACTCCAAGGACCTCAAGGCAGGCTAAATCCGGAGATTTCCCGCTAAACATAAGTTAGAGGCTGTTAACGCCGTCACCAACTTAGATAAACCCTTGAGGGACAGAGCACAACAAACCAAGGACCAAGAACAGCCCGCCTAAGGAAAGACGTTTTCAAGGGCACTGGCCACCGTGCTGAGGTCATTAACAGAGCGCAACCCTGAAAGGTTGGCGGCTTAAGCCGCCGCTTCTGCTGCTTGTTCCGCAGTTTTATATGTCCAGCGACCATAGGCGTACAGCCCTGCAGCAGCGAGGAAACCGATAACGGCAAAGGCATAGAACAAATCGCCGATGCTGTATGATGTATAAAGCTGGTTGGTCAGCAGGTCAGGGTCTTGACCGGTAAGCGCAACCAAGCGCTCGAAGGCTTCGCCCACCGGCACGGCAGCGGCGTCTCGCGCACTCATGCCAGCCTCCTCAAGCGCGGTGCGGGCAACTGTGTCCTTGGCGGCATATTTACCATAGAAATACTGACCAATGAACCCTTCAAACAAAGCACCCAGTGCAAACGGCAAATTGTAGAATCCCAGATACATGGCTTTTTTGTCCTCGGGCGCAATGTTGCCTAGAAATTCCAGGCTTTTGGGGCTGGCCAGCATTTCCCCGATGGAGAAAATCACCACGCCGAACACCATAAGCCATGCAGCATTCACACCGCCGATAATCAGAAAGGAACCAGCCGCAAACACAGTACCAATGGCCATTGAGTTAGCGGCGCGCAACCGTGCACTCATCCCCGCAATCAAAAAGCAAAACAGCATGATCATAATCGAGTTAATGTTGATCAGGCCTTCGGGCATAATGCGCGTACCTTCCAGGTCCATCACCCAGAAACCCCGCGCAAACGCGCCGGGCGTGCTGTCGCCCCAGAAGGTTTGCACCAGCACGCTGGTATCCACCCAGTCGCGGAAATAAAGCGGACCCAAGTCCCAGTACAAAAGCATCATGAACCACCAGCCAGTGAACAAAAGCATGAACCACATCAATGTTGGTTTGGTAAATTCGCGCCAGCTTTCCACAATTAAGTTGGCTTGCACCAACTCGCCTGCTTTGATTTTCTTGTTGCGCTCAACGCGTTCTTCTTTGTCTACTTCCGTGTAGGTCAGCAACAACAGGAAGTTCAACGAGATGACAATAGCGCAAGCGTAGAAAACATTTTCCCATGAGGTTTGGCGCAGATACCCGGCCATAACCGGCCCCAAAAAGCCGCCGATGTTCACGGTTTGGTAAAAAATACCCCAGGCCACCGCGCTATTTTTTCGGTTGGCGGCCTTGGCTACCGTGCCCTGAATGCCGGGCTTGAATATGCCCGTACCGAAGGCCAGAACAATAGCGCCAATGAAAAAGCCCCAGAATGTGGCAAACCACGCCATTATCAAATAACCAAGGATTTTCAACACCGTCGAAGCAGCGATCGTTTCCTTATAACCCAGCCTGTCTGATAGGCCGCCGGTGAAAACCGGCACTAAGCCCTGAAGGAAATACCAGATACTAAGGATGGTGCCGATTTCAGCACCACTGAGGCCGAGGCCACCATTTTTCACCGCGTCTGTGCCGTATAGGCCGGCCAATGAGCGCACACCGTAAAAGGCAAGCCGCTCGACCATTTCCATGCCCCCGCATATCCAGAACACATAGGACAGACTGGCAATGGCCGCGAAGGTGCCCAGCTGTTCAACGTCTTTCACTGAATTTGTGCGAACATCACCTGTTGTGGTGTTTTCTTCCTGCGCCATAAAGCGGCCCCCTGATTTTTATACTTTTATCAAGGCACCTCCCCAGATGCCCCACTTTAAACAGGCAACAGCCTTAACCGGTGGCACGCACAGTGTCACCCGGAAATTCGATTAGAAGAACCACAATTGCGACGAGTCTATTTTCAAACTTCTTGCTAAATTCAATTATAGTTATACTATAACAATGTGAGAAATGTCCTCGTCATCCTGTTCGTTATTATGCTCGCACCCTCCGCATGGGCCTGTAGTTACAGCTTTCCATCACCAATCAGAGCCATTCAGAGTGTAGATTTGCTTTTTGAGGGTATCGTTTACACCGCCTATGTTGATGGGAGACAGGTTAGTACTGAAGTGTTGCATGACTATATCCAGCGAGGCAAAGATCAAGTGACCGTTCAGTACAAAATAATCCCAGGGAAAATCTACAAAGGGCCAGAGACCGATCTAATCGAGCTCACAAGCCTCTACGACCGTAACAATCCCTGCAATGATTTTGTTTGGCTTGGAAACTCGAATTCGCTTTGGGGTGCGACCAGCAGCGACGGGGTATATTATACAGGCAATTATGTAACAACTATTTCGCTGTCAATTCAGCAGCTATTTAACTCTCGTGACGCCTATTTGGAGATTTTGGAAAAAGTCAGGGACAATGGCAGTATTTCGAAAAAGGCAATGATGTTTGTTCTTCGCGAATTACAGGCGTTGACAGACTATACAGGTACACGCCTGACGGATTTACCCAGTCAGTTGAGAACTTCAAACCGGGAGTTGGCAGTCGCACCGATCCATATTTTACAAGCCCGGCTAGAACTGCTTCTGTCTCTCGAACTTCGAGACGAATACAATAGGACGCAACTTACAATTGCGGCTAGAAGTTCAACGAATGACTAACAATGTTACCAATTGTAATTGAGGCTGTCTCAAACGTGGCCTTCAACGCCCATGCCTGCAAGCGGGTCGGGGCCAAACTCGTTGTCACCGACGACGCCTTCGCGGGTGAGCCAGATAAGCATAAAAAGCCAGCCAATAGGCGGGACAAAGCCAAAGAGAACCCACCAGCCCGTGCGGCCCACATCATGCAGGCGGCGCGTGCTGACGGACAGCCACGGCATAAGCACCACAAGGCCAAACAAGGCGCTGAGCGGCCCGTGCGCCACGGTAAAGCCGAACGAGGCCCAAGGCCCGGCCTGGGGTGCTGGGCCAGTGTCGAACAAGAAACCATCGATGAAAGGCAGCAAGCTCGCCCCGGCAATGACAAAGGCCATGAAATACCAAAATTCGGTTCTGCTGGCCCTGCCAGTGAAGGTAAAATATTGCTGAAAAGCTGATTTGATCGCGTCGATAATATCCATCGCTGTTCCCCGAATGCTTGATCACCTGAATATGCCAAGTGGTTCCGATATGGGACTATATTAGCGCAAAAACGGGGAAAACGCCATTCAAGCCATTATACAAACAAAAAGACCGGGCAAAACCCGGCCTTTTCTGCATTTTCAATAACTTGTTTTCTATAAAAGAAAACTTAGCCCCCTTCAACAATCAACGGGTCCGCGCCGAAGCGGTTGTCGCCAGATGTACCTTCGGTGACATACCATATGATCAGCAAAATCCAGCCAATAAGCGGCACAATAGCGATCAGCAACCACCAACCAGACCGGTCAGTGTCATGCAGGCGGCGAACGGCCAAAGCAATTGATGGAATGATCAAAATGATGCTCCAGATAAACATCAGAAACGCCCCGGCATCCATGCCCATATTGACCAACGCACCACCAAGAAACAAAAGTGCATAGGTGCTGAGAATATTGAACAGATACCACCACCAATATTCAGACCGGCTTGAGCGAGTGCTGAAATCAAAATAGCGGTTAAAGCCCGATTTTATCGAATCCCCAAAATTCATAGTATTCCCCTTTTTTTGAGTGGGGAAAGCCTAGCAACCGGGACGGCAAAGAGTCAAATTTGGGGGGAATGGCGAGGAATACCGCGGCCTTTGTCATCAGGATGCAACTCGTTGAGCAGGCGTTATCGAGGCAAGAGGGTCCGCGCCGTATTGGTTCGGCCCCACACGCCCTGGTGTTACAGCCCAGTAAAGCAAAACCGCCCACCCAACGACTGGCACCAAATTCAGCAAAAGCCACCAACCAGAACGATCAATGTCATGGAGTCTGCGAACAGCCACCGCCAAGCTTGGAATGAATGTTACAATATTGATGGAAAAGACAACCAAGCCAATCTCCGTCATTACTGACCCCAATGTTATATTAAAGTTCAGAAGAGACGAAAACAGCCACCACCACCAAAATTCAGATCGGCTTGAGCGCGTTTCAAAGTCAAAAAACCTTCGAAATCCAGAATTCAAAGCTTCGAGAAAACCCATAATCATCTCCAAATAAAAAGGCCGGAAAAGCCTCGGCTTTATTCATCCAATTTCAGTATCAGTTTTTTGACCTTTCGGCTTCATTCATGGCTTCCAGCTCTTCAAGACGTTTCTGAAGTCGATCGTCCCATTCAGCCCTGTCAATTGTTTGATACACTCGTGCGTTCCTTGGATCGCCCGGTATGTAAATTGCGTATTTCAAATGTGCCTGCCGCACAAGCACGGCAAGGTGCGAATTTCTGTCCTCGGTCTGACCGTATATTCGCATAATGTGAATCTGGTCTTCATCTGTCCGTTTGAAGTCGGGAAACAAAGCAGCAAAGGCTTCAGTAAAACTCTTCAAATCTTCGTCAGTCACTTCATGTGTTCTAAAACCTTTGAAGTTTGTTGCCTGCATGCCATGCTGACTAATTTTTTCAAACCGGGCTTGCGGGTCCATCTCCTCATGGACGTTCATATCTGAGAAGCCACGCCTACCAACGAGACGTTGACCCTGATCACCTATCTTTCCTGTAATCATCTGACCAGTGCTGGTACAGGTCAGACTAAGCCAACTATCAAAGGGCTCCGGCAGACTGTCCACTGTGATAAGTGATGCGCAAAGCTTGGTATTTGCTATAGCCTTTGCAATAGCAGCTTCATTTTTGTTCTCGTCGGCAATCGCAGACAAGGCAAATGCCGTCGAAAAAAATAGAAGTAAACTAAACCGCATCTTCAAAACTCCTCCCCCCAAACAAAAAAGGCCGGGAACATCCCAGCCTTTTTTAGCGAAAACATCAAGTGTTTGCTGAACGGTTATCCGGCGTTGCCGTTACTGCGCGCGTTTAGATAGCCGTTTTCTTCCAGATAATTGATGATCATATCAGCGCATTGGTCGGCACTTAACTTGTCGGTACTTACGTGAATGTCGGCGCGCTCTGGCGGTTCGTAGGGGCTATCATAACCGGTGAAGTTTTTGATCTCACCCGCCAGCGCCTTTTTATACAGGCCCTTGGGGTCACGCTCGGCGCACACGTCAAAGGGTGTGTCCACATACACTTCGACAAATTCGCCGTCTTCCATCAGGTCATGCACCATGCGGCGCTCAGCCCGGAAGGGGCTGATGAAGCTGGTCATCACCATCAGGCCGCTGTCGACCATCAGTTTGGCAACCTCGCCCACCCGGCGAATGTTTTCCACCCGGTCCGCATCGGTAAAGCCAAGGTCCTGGTTCAGACCGTGGCGCACGTTGTCGCCGTCCAGAATATAGGTGTGGCGACCACGCGCGAACAGGCGTTTCTCAACGATATTGGCGATGGTGGACTTGCCCGAACCCGACAGGCCGGTGAACCACAGAACCGCAGGGCGCTGCAGTTTCATTTCCGCGCGGGCGGCTTTGTCCACGTCCAGCGCCTGCCAATGAATATTGGACGCACGGCGAAGGGCAAAGTCAATCATGCCGACACCAACCGTGGTGTTGGAAATACGGTCAATGATGATGAATGCCCCGGTGTCTTTATTATCGCCGTAGGCATCGAACGCAATGCGGCTGTCCAACCCGATGTTGCAAATGCCAATCTCGTTCAGCGCCAGGTTTTTCGCCGCCGTATGCTCCATGGTGTTCACATTCACCTTGTGCTTCAGGTCGGTGACCAAGCCCGGAATGATTTTGTTCGACGTTTTAAACAGGTAAGGCCGGCCCGGCAGCATGGGCTCGTCGTGCATCCAGATAATTTTGGCTTCAAACTGGTCTGCCACTTCCGGCGGATGGTCTTTGCCCGCGATGATGTCACCGCGCGAAATATCAATTTCGTCCGCCAGCGTTAGCGTGATCGCCTCGCCCGCAACGGCTTCGTCCAGATCGCCGTCGTAGGTTACGATAGACTTAACCGTACTTTCCTGCGCCGATGGCAACACCTTGATCGGGTCACCAACCTTGATGGTGCCCGATGACACGGTGCCGGAGAAACCTCGGAAATCCAGATTGGGACGGTTCACCCACTGTACTGGCAAGCGGAAGTTTGCAGCCTGACGGGCGTCACCGACCGGCACTGTTTCCAGATAATGCAACAGCGACGGGCCGGTGTACCAAGGCGTGTTTTCAGACTCCTCAAGGATATTGTCGCCCTTCAGAGCAGACAGCGGAATGGAGGTGATCTCGGTAAAGCCAAAGTCTTTGGCGAATTCGCGGTATTCGGCCTCAACGTCCGTTACAACCTGCTCGCTGTAATCAACCAAATCCATTTTATTGACCGCAAGCACAATGCGCTTGATGCCCAAAAGCGAGCAAATGAAGCTGTGGCGGCGGGTTTGCGTGAGCATACCCTTGCGCGCGTCAATCAACATAATGGCGACATCGGCGGTAGACGCACCGGTTGCCATATTGCGGGTATATTGCTCGTGGCCGGGCGTGTCCGCCACGATGAATTTGCGCTTGTCGGTCGAGAAGAAGCGGTAGGCCACATCGATGGTAATGCCCTGCTCCCGCTCGGCGGCAAGGCCGTCGACCAGCAGCGCGAAATCAATTTCCTGGCCCTGTGTGCCAACGCGCTTACTGTCTGCTTCCAGCGCATTGAGCTGGTCCTCAAAAATAAGCTTGCTGTCATACAACAGCCGCCCAATGAGGGTAGACTTGCCGTCATCAACACTGCCACATGTGATGAAGCGCAGCATTGATTTCTCTTCCTGAGCCTTCAGGTAAGCCGAGATGTCTTCTGCAATAAGATCTGACTGATGGGACATTAGAAATACCCCTCTTGCTTTTTCTTTTCCATACTTGCGGCGGCGTCGTGATCGATCACGCGGCCCTGACGCTCACTGGAGGTTGTCAGCAGCATTTCCTGGATAACCTCTTCCAAGGTGTCGGCCTCGCTTTCCACCGCGCCGGTCAGCGGGTAGCAGCCCAGCGTACGGAAGCGCACAGATTTCATCATTGGCTCTTCACCGGGTTCCAGCGGCATGCGCTCGTCGTCCACCATAAACAGCTGGCCGTCGCGCTCCACCACCGGGCGCTTTTTCGACAAATACAGCGACGGGATCGGAATATCCTCCAGATGGATATATTGCCAGATGTCCAACTCGGTCCAATTAGAGATCGGGAAAACGCGGATGCTCTCGCCCTTGTTCTTGCGGGTGTTATACAGGCTCCAAAGCTCCGGGCGCTGGTTCTTGGGGTCCCACCGGTGCTGAGCCGACCGGAAAGAGAAAATACGCTCCTTGGCGCGCGACTTTTCCTCGTCGCGCCGCGCACCACCGAAGGCGGCATCAAAACCATATTTATCCAGCGCCATCTTGAGGCTTTGGGTTTTCATAATATCGGTATGAACCTGACTGCCGTGAGTGAAAGGACCAATGCCGTCTTTCACACCCTGCTCGTTGATATGAACAATCAAATCAAGGCCCAGATTTTTGGTGTGGTTATTGCGAAATTCAATCATTTCGCGGAACTTCCATGTGGTGTCCACATGCATCACCGGAAACGGCGGGTTCGATGGGTAAAATGCTTTCATCGCCAAATGCAACATGACGGCGCTGTCTTTACCAACAGAATAGAGCATCACCGGGTTTTCCGCCTCGGCGGCAACCTCGCGCATAATCTGTATGCTTTCGGCTTCAAGCCGCTTCAAATGGGTCAGCGTTTTGGTCATGGAACGTACAATCCGTTTTATCATTCAAGCGACACCAATGCGGTGTCTAATTCTGGTTGTGTTTTAGAGATGGTTGCGATCTAGCGCAAGTGTAAGCCAATAGTGAAATTATTTTTTCTATTACAGAGAAAAGGCAGGCTTTTTTAGAAAAAATTACCACTCAAATGCCGGATTTGGGGTTTGCCAATCTTTACCATACCGGGCTTCACACACTGCGGGTGGATTTGCGGGCGCATCAAACATTTCACCCTTAAACTCGACCTCGCCCGTCGGCAGGAAAATATCCGCGCGCTCAGGCACCACTTTTAGGGCGGTATGCGGCCAATAAACCGTATCGCCCACATGCCCAAGGATAAAAATGTCGTACGTAACCGGACCGCGATGGCAATGGATAAGCGGCGAATGCCGCGCCCCACGGTTTGCTTTCACGCCGTTCTCGTTCAGCAAGTCGATAAACTTGTCGCATTCCTCATTAACCCTGTCAGGCCCGACGCCAGACATAATAACCGCCAAATCAACATCATCATCATGAGGGATGAAATCTTTCTCGCGGATAGCGCCCAAAAGCGTGCCATACATAAACAGCGGCTTGTGACCAAGCGCGCGAATTTTATCCCGCATTTCCAACAGATGGCCCATGATGGTTTCCTCGTCGCGGTAGCCAATGGGCACACGCAGCCCGTGCTTACCCAGACGCAGCGGTGCGGCATATTTGGTTTTTGGCCATATTTCGTCTGACCCTTCAAAAACCGCTGTATTAAGCGGCTCGCGGTGCCGGACCAGACGGGCCAGCGGCCCCATCAACCGCTTACGGCGATACATGCTGAACAGCTTACTGATAAGCCGCGCATATTCAGGTGGCCAGTCAGCGCGAATAAGATAATTCACAAGCCTCAAGGCATTAAGCGTTTGCCTGTAAATAGCCCCATGGTCATAAACAACTTTCCATGGCTGTTGATCATCAGTGCGCATCGTAACCTCAAGGAACAGAGTATTGGCCGCATGTTGCCTACTAAGGTTCCAAACGCGCAATTTGTTCAAAGTGTATATTTTCTCCAGGTCAACTCGACGGGACTGGATATTGGTATACAGATCCGCGCTGAACGACCTTGGGGATTGCAGCGCTGAAAAATTATACCGGAACTTAAGGTCTTTCTTGTTGAAACTTTTTATCAGCTGGTCACTGCTATTTGAGTAAATCTCCAAGCCGCCTAAGCCGACAGGTGTTTCCCCGTATACGCGCACCCTAATCTGCTTTGCTTCAACATCAGGCAGGTCAATCGTAAGCGCGTCCTCTTCAAATATGCCGAAGTCTTTCGCACTTCCGATCGAAAGCGCGAGCGCCTGAATTATTTTGAGTGCGGCGGCCTTGCGATCCGAACCCTTGAGTGCTGGTAGCTTGCCACTACTCGCATATTCTTCGAGCCAGAGCTGGATATCCGATAACCCAGAGGAAACAAGCGCATGATATTGCTGGCGGATACTGCCCTGCAACCCTTGCCCTATTTGCTCCAGCGCATTAACCGCTGTTTCAATAGCCTCAGCATTTTGAATGCGTGCGCGATCAATGTTCTCAGGAAAATAAAGAACCGTCTCGTCGCCGTCTCGCGACACCCCAGTAACCCGAAGGTGCGTTTCGTGAATAATGGACCAGTCGGTCCGTCGGTAAAAATAGACACCCTTAACCCATACATTGTCAGGAAAAGTCGCTTCCCACCATGGGTTCACTTCTTTTTCACTATGTATGTTATTGCTGAAAATCGCGCCTTCTATCGCAGAAGCAGGGCTAGATGAAGCCTTATGCTGGGAACTTTGCGTACACTGGGCGAGATCTGACACATTAACAATTGTATCATCGTCCCCAATTGTGCCGGCAAAAACTATTTTTGAAAAACAAAGCGACGTAGGCTTGTCAAGGCCTACAGTAACACGAATTCGTTTATACGCGCCCTTCGTAACAATATAGGTTGGGAAAAAGCATTCCCCAGGAGAGGCAACAAAGCCCGGAAACACGCTCTTTAGCTCTGATAAAGCAGCGCCGGATATAAAACCCCTGCTCTTTTCAGCAAATCCGGATGATAATTGAATGATTTCTTCAGACATGCTCACATTCTAACTTTTGGTTCGCTTTTGCAAAGCCGTCCCTCGGCACCCGCGCGCCGTCTTGCTTTACAATCTTATTTCGAGCGTATATTGCATGCCCCACGCACCCTGTAAATTCATTAGTGAAAAAGAAAACTATGAAAAAAGTAATCACATTCGGCACCTATGATCTTCTTCATATTGGCCATGTACGCATCTTGCAGCGAGCGGCAGAACTGGGGGATCGGCTAATTGTTGGTGTTTCATGCAGCGACCTTAATCGCTCCAAAAAAGGCCGGGCGCCGGTTTATTCCACAGAGGACCGCATGGCGATCATCAGTGCCCTTTCATGCGTTGATGAAGTTTTCGTGGAAAAATCTCTGGAAGCGAAAGGCGACTATATTAAAGAATACGGTGCCGACATTCTGGTAATGGGAGATGACTGGGAAGGACGTTTTGACGAGTTTAACTCTATCTGTTCGGTTGTTTATCTTCCCCGTACAACAGGCATTTCCACATCGAAGCTTATTGCTGATATCTCAGACATTAACCCTGCGCGTGGCAGCCACGATTAACAACTCGCCTTATATAGCCGAATACTCGGATATCTACAGCAAATGCAGGCCTGTTTTATCAATCATGGCCCGCTTGAATGTTGCGGCGCCGGGCATCACGCCTGGCGCGTTCTCATATGCCGAAAAGTAATCCAGCACGTTTGGAGACTGGGCCAAACCCATTCCTAAAAAACCGGCAATATCGCGCAAACCTTCTTCCTGGTTCAACATAAAGGCCTCCAGGGTTACCTGATGCACATTCAAACCTGAAGTCGCTATCTGGTCGAGAATACCATCATCCCTCGCAGCGCCAGAATGGCGCTCCAGACATTCGTGAACATCGTTATCCTGAAACGGCGTCCCCAGTTTTTTCTTAGGCTTATTGGTCCATACCGACCGTTCAGCCGTTCGTTCCAGTAACTGTGCGGTCACCGCCTGCATGATTTTATCTTCACGCCGCACGATGATTACTCTGGCGTCCATCTTTTTCAAATATTTGAGCAGTTTGTCAAAGCTAAAACTGGTGTTCTCAAAAACACTTCTCAAAACATCAGTTTGCAATAGTGTCGGCAACTGCCCGTCTTTGCCAAAGTTCTGCATGGCACTGTCAAAAAAGCGGGTGATTTGGAAATATTTATGATGCCGTAGCCATCTGATGAATGGCCGGCCCAGATATTCATGACAATAGGGCATGCCGTTTTCTGCCATGCTGTGCGCCACGAACTCGGCGTCTACATAAGGTGCTGACAGCATAACAACCTGTCCGGACGCAAAAGTGGCGGCTGGCGGCTGAAAAGGTCGCAATTTTGCCAGTCGGCTTGTGTCTGTCAAAGCGAAACCATAGGTCCCTGACGTAACGACAACATTCGGGAATTTTCGCTGCAAATCACGCACCAATTGCAACTCGCCCAGCTGACAAAAAACCAGTATTTTCTGAATGCCATCTGTCACCGCATCTTCGCAGCCATTAACCGGTGATGTTTTGCATGCCAACGGCTTTTCACGCGCGCCGTGCAAGCGATCCAGAAAAAAATCATCCGCAATCAACAGGTGCTTGTCACTATATTGGTACAAGCGGTGCACCCAAGACCAATGGCTCAGGTGCCGCATAAATCTGTCCAGTTCAGCGCCTTTTACCAACATAATTTGCAGCCTGAAATTGCTTGCCCGGTGTTCTTCCTCGCTTCTATGCCTTTCCTACCTAGCCGTGTCAACGCTGACCGCCCTTCCAGGGGCGGGAATATATTCACTGTTGGCGCAGTATAGGCCAGTATGCTAAACCGCGCTTATTGCTGAATAATCTGCACTCTGAGCGCCGCCCGGTTACGCGGGTAATAGCGCCTTCACAGGGTTACACTTGCAGGGGAAAAACAACATGGGTCGGTTCACGTCTTTTATAAGACCCCGCAAGTCTGCAGGCAAAAAACTCTTCATTCATGCGGGCACACATAAAACCGGCACCAGTTTTTTCCAGCACGCAGTTTACCTCAACAGCGATCAATTGCGCGAGTCTGGTATCTGGTATCCAGAAACTGGTTTAGGCATCAAAACCAACCACAACCAGTTCGCCCATCGGGTTTTGGGTATTGATATCGCGGCGGGTAAAAAAAACCGCTTCCCTGCAATTATAGAAGAGCTCAATCAAGATACATCTCTTCATACGGCCTTAGTCAGCTATGAAGGCTTTAGCCACCCACAAGCCATCGGAAAATTGTGCGAACAAAAGGGTGTGTTTGACGAGGTAGATCTGCATGTCATCCTTGCTTTCCGACCCCATATAGATCTTGCCATCTCGCTATACCGCGAACTTTGTCAACACGTGTCTTTTCAGGGCTCGCTCCATGACTTGATGCATGCGAAAACTGCCCGTGCGCGCCATTGGGAGCAATGCCTGCATTACGGGGACGCTCTTAAAAACTGGCGACGGATTGTGCCAAAAAAGAACATTCATGCATTTTCTTACAGAAAGATAAGTAAAGATATTCTGGGCGCACTTATGCCTGTGGTCGGATCTGATGACACCATGTCTTTGCATGAAAACTCTGTGCGCAATCAAAGCTTGTCGGCCCCCTTTGCTGCGCTGATGCGCCTTATCAACAGGCAGGATTTAAGCACCAAAGTTCGTCACAGGCTTGCAGGTGAAGTGGCTACAGTGGACGCAGATTTCCCGGAATTTTCACATTATTGCGAAATTTCCCACGACCGAGCCGTTGAAATAGAAACTGACTTCGCAAAAGACAGAAAGGCCCTGCGCCGTTACGGCCTGGACCCAGTAACAGACCTTACAATTGACGAGCATTGGCGTTGGGGGGATAAAACCGACATGTCCGCGGCAACGTTGGATGCACATGAAGCCCTTATCGATCATTTAAAAAACATCGATGATACGGGATTGTTAGAAGTGGCCAAAGCTGCAACTAAAGAACTGAAAAACGCCAAATAATTTGGCGACTTGTGAAGTTTTACCTGAGAAGAGCCTGCGTGAGATAGCGGGCTTTCCTGCCCCAACGTTCAACCACCCCTAGTGGGCCGCGCCTGCCCAGCGCCCGGTCCCCGGTACTGCCTTTAATTTGCTCAACCAGCTCTTCCGGACCGCAGCTTTTGCCAGAAGGCCACGCCACATAGCGCGCATAAACACACAGCACACCGTAAACCAGTGCATCGACAGAAAGCTTTGCGGTGCGCCGTTCCACCGGCAGCTTGTCATTTGTCAGGCCCCAGCTCGCATAAAAGGGCTGCCCGTAGGTGGTCACCGGCACCCCGCGCATCAATGCCTCAAACCCGGTTAGGCTGGTCATGGTGTGCACGTCGTCAGCGGCTTCAAGGCAATCGATGATATCTGCATCAATCACCGTCTCATTGGCGCAGCGCGCCAAGATATCTGCTGCAACAGCGCCTTGCCGGTTGCCGGACACCACATCAGGGTGAGGCTTGTAAACGATATAAGCGTTTGGCTCAGCCGCACGCACGGCCTCCAGCAACCCTGCATTCGTTGAAATATTCGGTGAGCCATATTGCAAACTGGCGTCACCCTCCACCTGCCCAGGCACCAGCAATACCGGCTTGCCGCCTGCCCGGTCGCGGAATGTTAGCCCGCCTTGACTGCCAACATTATATTTGGACACCCGGGATGCCAATACCTGCTCTTTCAACCCTGCTGCCCGTGCCAAATCGCATGCATCAAAATCATGGCTATTGAGAAAGGTCTCCAGATCGCTGTCGGTGCCGCCGTCGTAGTAAATACCACTGCGATCCATCACCAGCGACGAAGGCCGCCGCAGGTCAGAGCCTAAACCCACGGACCGCAGGAAGCCGTCTTCCATGCGCCAAACCGGGATTTGGCCAGGAACCGTTGCGGCTTCAGCATCATGATTGCGGCCCCAAACAACCACAATGTCACCGGCTTGATAGTCGTAAGCCTCCAGCGAACAGGGGGTAACAAACTGGGTTTTCCCAAACATTGGGCCAAAAAATTCAGGTAAAAAGCCGCGCTTCCACAGCGAGAAACCGGCGGCAATAACCCGCTTGCCAGTGGGGCGCGGCATCTGGCGTTCTGCTACCAGGATATCAAGGATTTTTTCCAGCGTAGTTGGCTGCATTGTGAAGGGGTTGATATAGCGCGTGTAAAGAATGAAGGCAGCGGCAAACAATTCTTCCATACTGCGGTTTGCAACGCGGTTTTCGCACAGTTGTTTGTCGTGGGTCAGCCCCCAGCCGGCATAAAACGGCACACCGAAACACGTCACTTTCTTACCGGCAAGCAAACCTTCAAAGCCTAATTGGCTAGTAACAACATAAACATGGTCCACCTTTTCCAGCAGGGCATAGGGGTTGCAGTCTTCTGCAACAAACAGAACCCGGTCATTGTCACGGGTTGTTTCTTCCCGAACATCATAATGGCCCTGTTTTGTGCCAACCAAAACATCTGGATGCACTTTTGCGATAACAAGCGACGTGGGGTTTTCTTCCAGCGCTGCTTCCAGCATGTCTTTGAACATGCCGTCGCTGCCCATGCCGTGGCCGATGGACTTGTCGCCGAAGGTCTGGTCCACAACCAAAACTTTCGGTCCCTTGAATGCTGAAAGCTTGGCAGCCAAATCTGCTGACAAATCAAAGGCGGACTGGTTATATTTTGAAATGCGCCAACGCACCATCTGCGCCATCGCTGTGCGCGCCCTTGCGGTCAGTTCTTCGGTGATCCAATCGTCTCTGTTGAGAAGCTTTTCAAGATCACTGGAACTGTGGGCATCATAGTAGACGCCGCTTTTGTCCACGATAAGCGACAGGCGCCGATTGTCGATAGCCGGGTGGCTGAGATAGCCGATAAACCCATCTTCGAGCCGCCAATATTCCAATCGGTTTTTATGGGCATAAGCCCTTGCTTTTTCGGTGTTTTCTTTTTCGCCCCACCCAAGAACAACATCGCCTTCCTTTGTTTTCAGCCCGTGGGAAACCGGACAGTCGAGCAAAACAGGAACAGCCGCATCACCGGCGATACCACGAGAGGTGGTCACAGCCTTCATGGGGTTTGCTCGCTTCGTTGGGGCTTCGCCAATATCGCCTCCACCAGCGCAATATCACCCGGCATATCAACACCCACTGACGGAGGCCCGTCATAGTCGGCAACATATATCTTTATGCCGTGCCAAAGGGCGCGTAGCTGTTCCAGTTTTTCGACCTGCTCTGTCGGCGATGGTTCGCTGGTTGATAGAAACCTGAGAGTGCCCGCACGGTAAGCGTAAATGCCAATATGCCGGGCGTAAGGATAAGCCGAAAGCGGCGCACCGCCGTCACGGTTATGCGGCAAGGCAGCGCGCGAAAAATAATGGGCAAATCCTTGCCTGTCTGTCACAGTTTTTACAATAGCGGGATCGTGAAGCGCTTGTTCGTCCTGAATACGGTCAGCAGCTGTCGCGATGCCCGCATCTGGCTGGTTCGCCAGCGCCTGACCGACGAGGCGAATAAGCGCCGGGTCAATCAAAGGCTCATCACCCTGCACATTGACGACAATTTCATCGTCTGCCAGCGCCATAATATCGGCCAATTCCGCCAAACGTTCGGTACCATTTTCATGGTCGGCAGCTGTCATCACGGCCTTGCCGCCGAATGCCGCCACCGCGTCTGCAATGCGCGGGTCATCGGTTGCCACAGCAACGTCCGTCGGGCTATCCGCCGCCAAAACCGCCCTGCGCCAAACATGCTCAATCATCGGCTTGCCGTTTATCAAAGCAAGCGGCTTACCGGGAAACCGGCTGGAGGCGAAACGCGCTGGAATGGCAATTTTCATGGGGCAATCTTCATGGGGCCTCAGACTTTTTCTTTGGGGTTAACCAGGTCGGCGAGTTTGATGCCGTTTTTATCCGCAATATGATCACAGGCCTCTCGAACAGCGCCCTGCCCGCCTTGCTTGTCAGAAATCCAATGAGCGATCTCTTTAACCTCGCTTGCGGCATTGCTGGGCGCCATCGCGTAACCAACCCGGCGCATGACATCCATGTCAATCCAGTCATCGCCCATAAAGGCGCAGTCTGCGAGTTCAAGCCCCAATTCGTCGCAAATATCATTCAGCGCAGATGTTTTATCTGCGCACTTCAGCCTGCGGCGGCGAATGCCAAGGTCATCAAGGCGGCGTTCCAGCGGTTTGCTTTTGCGACCTGAAATAACAACAATTTCCACCCCCGCCTTACGCAAACACTTCATACCAAGGCCGTCGTGGGTGTGAAACGCCTTCATTTCCTCGCCCTGCTCGGTATAGAGGATGCTTCCGTCTGTCATCACACCGTCAACATCAAGGGCTAAAAGTTTAATGATCATGGCAATTACTCCGTCACCAAGGGCTCGAAGTTTTTAACCAAATCATCAATTGATTTAACCTGCTCCAAATAAGGCTTGAGCTGATTTAACGGCAGTGCACAAGGGCCATCACAAAGGGCCTCGTCTGGGTTTGGATGTGCTTCCAGGAACAACCCTGCCAGACCGATAGCCATTCCCGCACGGGTAAGGGCTGCGGCCTGCGACCGTCTGCCATCAGCGCTATCGCTGCGGCCACCGGGCTGCTGCAGGGCGTGGGTCGCGTCAAAAACGACCGGGGCAATTTGCTTCATGATGTCCATGCCAAGCATATCAACCACAAGGTTATTATATCCAAAGCTGCTACCGCGCTCGCAGCACATCACGTCTTTCTTGCCGCTTTCTTCGAATTTTTTGAGGATATGTTTCATCTCTAGTGGCGCAAGAAACTGGGGTTTCTTCACATTGACCACTGCGGATGTCGCCGCCATCGCCGCAACCAGGTCTGTTTGACGTGCCAGAAAAGCCGGAAGCTGGATAACGTCCGCAACTTCCGCCGCCGCAGCGGCCTGATGAGGCTCGTGAACGTCCGTAAGGATCGGCACATCCAGTTCGCGGCGAATATCTGCTAAAATTTGCAGGCCTGCTTCCAGGCCGGGTCCGCGAAACGAATGAATGGACGACCGATTGGCCTTGTCGAAACTGGCTTTGAACACATATGGGATGCCAAGTTCAGTTGTCACTTCCTTAAAAGTGCCTGCAATATCAAAAGCCATGTCTCGGTTTTCAAGCACATTCATGCCGCCAAACAACACAAAAGGCAGGTCGTTCGCGACATCAATTTTATTGGCGATTAAAAGGCTGCGCCCCATAGCCGACCCTTTCAACAAGTCTCATAAAATATACAGCAACTTGGCTACCGCGCCGGAGCGAAAAGCGCAAGCATACAAATATAGTTCAAGCTTCTCGCAACTCTCATTCACCGACCATATTGTCGAGCGAGTTGGGCCTAATTTCAGGCCGCTTGATGTCACAGTCTAGCGTAACAGCCACTTCCCGCTGACAAACACACGCCACCGCCAATTCAAATTCAGCGAAGAAATGGAAGAAAATTGTGATATTTGGCAACCCGCCCGGCGTGGGGGACACCAGCGCAAATTTGCCGTCGCGGTATTCAATTTCAATGCCACGCAAGTAGGGCATCAAGGTCCCATTTTCCATCTTTACGCAGGACTCCTTGATGGCCCAATAGGTAAAGAACAACATGCGGCCTTCATTCTCGGGCATCGCTTTCAGCAATTCCCATTCTCTTGCTGGAAAGCGCCTTTCCGCCACGCGTCTCCAGTCAATATGATGGTCTATCTGTTGAATATCGATACCGATCGGCGTGGAGTTTGCCACACCGACAGCGGCAATACCCGCCTCTGCAGCACCAGAATGCGACACCGAATAAAAAGGCGGCTCGTTGTCTTTAAAGCCATCAATAGAAATGCGCCCCGCAGCTTCCTGACGAAGGGGAACAGCCGAACCGCGCAGCCCCATATATTTACCAAGCTCGCGTCGCAACATGGCACGCGCGGTTACAAAGGAAGGACGTGCTCCTTCATGCATGCCGGCCAGGCGGTCATGTTCTGCATCTGACAAAATATCCTGATCAGTAAGCGCTGGGTCAGCGGCTCGGATTTTAAGCGTAATCTGCTCAAACGGAGGGTTCATGAAGGGCTCGCTCAAATGAAGAGAAATGAGTATACGCCATTGGAAGGAAAAGGAAAACCGGATTCTAGGTGCTGGGAAGAACAACGGGAAACCGGCCATAGCCGTGCCTCAGCACAACGATCTCGCAGTACCTGAAAATGCGCCTGACAGATAGCAAGGGACAGTGAAAGCTATGAAAAATACTGGGAAAGAGGCTAATCCCCGAGGGTGGCGAAAAGAAGATGCGGTGAGGAAAAATCAGAGGGAGGGGTTTTAACAAAAGCCCCGGCGTGCTTTGCTAGGGCTTTTGGAATAGGTGTTGCGTGCCTGTTATATGCGGCAACTAGAATACGAAATGATCAACCGTCAACTGGTCCAGCGTTATATTTGAAAGGAACAATGTGGAATTGCTGCCCAAATTGATTAACACACCGTCCACACCGTCTCGGGTAGTTTCAATCGACGCTTCTTTCACGTCAAAAAGATTAGTGAAATTTGTCGGTGTCGCACTGACGTTGAGGATATCATCATTCACACTAAAATCGACTACGGTATTGGTGGCGCCAGTCGCCGCATCAAAGATGAAAGTATCATCACCCGAACCGCCCCGGAACAAATTAGTGCCGCCGCTGCCGGTTAACGTGTCGTCGCCGTCACCGCCGCGAACTGAATCGTTTCCTGCACCGCCGGTAACAACGTCATTGCCAGATCCACCAAAGAGAACATCATTGCCTGCACCACCGGTAATGCTGTCATTACCAGTGCCGCCGAACACTGTATCATTACCGTCGCCGCCATCAAGCGTATCATCAGCATTGCTGCTGCCTTTACCGCCATATATTATGTCGTTGCCTTCAAAACCGGTGACGTCATCACATCCCTCGCCGCCGCCTAACACATCGTTGCCACCAGCCCCAAAAACTGTGTCATCGCCGATACCTGCATACATTACATTATGCGCATCATTAGCTGCGTGACTAACCTCAGCTTCATCGACAACACCGTCGTTGTCACCGCCGGCATCATTCCAAGAGCCGCCAACAAGCACGTCATCACCCGCACCGCCGAATATAACATCCGTGCCATCTTCTCCAACGGTATTGGTTCCACCAAACAAAGTTGAATTGGTACCGCCACCCACAAGAACGTCATCATTAAGGCCGCCAGCTATGGTGTCATTGCCAGCATCGCCTCTAATTTTATCGTCTCCGTTCGCTGTGCTCCCGCCAGCAAAAATCTGGTCATTTCCATCGCCAGCCCTAATAGTGTCGTCACCGCAGCCGCCGGTGATCAAGTCATTGCCACCACCACCATCCACAGTGTCATCGCCGCCATTACCACGAATAACATCTCTGGACACGCCGCCCGCGAATGTCTCACCGGCCTCTCCGCCTGTTAGCGTGTCGCCTTCAGGGTCAGCTGTTATAGTTGTGAGCGGCGTTACCGTTAAAATAACGTCTAAAGTTACGGTTTCATTTGTACCAGAGTTAAACAGGGTTACTTCCACTGTTTCGGTGGCATTGGACGTGATCGTGCTAAGTGACGTATTTGCCGTAAACTGCAAGGTATCAAGAGTGGCATCTGCATCGAGAGCGTTGGTGACCGTTAATCTACCATTTGTGGTTTGCACAACACTGCCGGCAGAAACGGTTGTTCCGCCGATTTTTGTAATGGTCCAGGCCGTTGATGCCGCTGCTGCCAAAGGTGTGGCATTAGCGGGAACCCAATTGAAAATCTGATTGCTGGCAACAGCGGTTGCAGCCGAACTATTGCCCGCGGTCGTGCTTAAGTTCATGTCAACGACAACAGTTTGGTCAGACCCGGTTGTCAGGGTCACATTGTCAAACACAAGGGTTTCAACCCCCTCAAGGGTATCGGTTCCTTCAACGGTAACCACATAATCACCCGCAGCTGTCGATATATCAGCGGCGGCGTCCAGATTACCGCTAAACACTGCCGTATCATCACCGTCACCACCCGTAATACTATCATTGCCAGCACCACCGGTCAGGCTGTCAGCGCCGCGGCCCCCTTCAAGCGTATCATTGCCGTTACCACCACGAAGCGTATCATTCTGGATATCAAACTGAGTGTCCCCGATTAGGCTATCATCACCATTACCGCCGTCCAGAATATCTGCGCCGCCTTCACCGCGCAGCGTATCGGCACCTTCACCACCAAGCAGGCTATCAGCACCGTCGCCGCCCTCAAGGGTGTCATCGCCGTTGTTGCCGCTGATGGTGTCATTACCGCCCAAGCCATCAATCGAGTCAGCACCCGTCGTGCCTGTCAGGTTATCGTTACCTGCTGTACCTTCAATGGCGGTGTCAGCGTTGACCGTGACAACCAGCGGCACATTGACCGTCTGGCCGTTTGCCACATTGGTCAATTGAATGGTGACATTTTCTGTTTGCACATTCGGGTCATTGGCTTCATCGGAACCAGCATTAAATACAATGGTGTCAACCGTGCTGCCTGCGGTGGATACAGTTATCGAGCCAAGGCTAATCGTTACCGAAGACCCTGAAGTTACATTGGACCCATTAACACGGGTAATATTCCACTCGGCTGCTGTTGACGTCGCAAGCACGTCTGTTGCACTAGACGGAACCCACTCAAGAACCGAGGTGCCTGGGGTGTTCGTCGCACTTGCCGTACCAGCGTCTGCAGAAAGACCAATATCCAGGCCAATGTCCTGATTGGCTGTGGATGACAATGTTACGTTGCTAAAGCGAATAGACTCGTACCCGGTCGAGACCGTATCGGTTCCTTCAACGCCCACTGTTAAGTTGCCACCAGTTACACCGTTGATATCTGCGGCGCTGTCCACATTTCCCGAGATAATGATGACATCAGTACCTGCGCCGCCAGTATATGTGTCATTACCGGCACCACCAGTCAGTGTGTCGTTACCGTCACCGCCTATTAACGTATCATCGCCGTTATTGCTGGTCAGGCTGTCATTGCCTGCGCCGCCGTCAAGGCTGTCATTGCTTGATCCCGCGCCGTCGTCATCTGAAATAGTGTCATTGTTGTTGCCGCCCAAAAGCGTATCCTGCCCGGCACCACCAGCAATTGTGTCATTACCGCCATTACCGGTAATACTGTCATTACCCGTGCCACCGGTGAATGTTTCATTGTCATCGTCGCCGGTAAGTGTCTGGCCTGTATTGTCCGCCGTAAAGATCGTGTCAGAAGTAACAGTTATATTCAGGTTAATATCCGCAACAGACGTGCCGCCATTTTCCTGCACGCGAATGGTTACGCTCGCCGTCTGGTCTGTCGCAGCATTGGCAACCGCCGCAGTGGGCGTGAAACGCACGGTTTCTTCAACACCGTCACCGTCCGCATCCAGGAATTGCAAATTACCGATTGTGCCAAAAGCAGTGGTCACTGCAACATTAGTTGCGGGCGCAACCGTGGTGAAGGTGCCTGAATTGCCGGATGGATCACCACCGGTAACAGTACCATTAATATCCCAGTCATTGTTGACAGAAGAATTTGACAGAACATCGCTGGCGCTTGGAACCCACGACAGAACAGATGCAAACACAGTGTTGTTGGTTGTGGTCGCCGCATCGGTGGAGATCGTTAGGTCCTGGCCAAAATCATCATTGGCCGTGCTTGAAAGCGTGAGGCTATTGTTAAAGGCGATATTCTCGACATTACGAACCGTATCAGAGCCCTCAACGTTAATGGTGAGGCCTCCCGCAAGCGTTCCGGTAATGTCACCGACGTTATCAACATTACCGTCAATAGTGAGTGTATCTGTGCCCGCGCCGCCATCAATGATATCATTGCCAAGGCCACCGGTTAGCGCATCATCGCCGACACCACCATCAATGCTGTCGTTGTCGTTACCGCCAGAGATAGTGTCATTGCCAGACCCGCCCAACAGTGTGTCGCGCCCAATACCACCGATCAGGCTATCGTTATCTGCACCGCCATCGAACCGGTCATCACCGTTGCCGCCGTCGATTGTGTCGAGGCCATCATTACCGGCGAGGCTGTCATTACCATCATCACCGAACAAGCTGTCGTTACCTGTGCCGCCGTTCAGCGTGTCGTTACCCGCCTCACCGCGCAGCACATCAGCGCCCGCATCACCAAAGCCCTGATCGGCACCAGCACCGCCAAGGATGCTGTCTGCGCCGTCACCGCCAACAAGGTTGTCATTGTCAGCATTACCACCAATGGTGTCGTTGCCGGTACCGCCGTCAATTTGGTCTGCGCCTGCGCCGCCGTCCAGGCTATCATTGCCTGCATCACCAAAAATGGTATCATTGCCCGCGCCGCCGTCTACCGTGTCAACGTCATCACACCCAAACACCTGGTCGTTGCCGTCACCGCCTGAAATACTGTCTAGACCAGCGTTACCAACCAGAACGTCATTGCCAGCGTCGCCGTTCAGGGTATCGTTACCGGTACCACCCGCGACGTTATCCGTACCAGCACCACCAGATACCGAGTCGTTTCCATCGCCGCCCAGCAGGGTATCATTATCTTCATTACCGAAGATAAATTCATTCCCGGTACCACCGGTGATAGAATCATTTCCCGCAAGTCCATTAAAAGTGTCGTCAGCTGCGCCGCCCGCTAAGGTGTCATTGCCAGTTGTACCGTTGATAGTTGCCATAGTCGTGCCCTATACCTTTACTGAGAATACAATTTCCCGACAGGCTACCAGTAACATTCGCGTGCGTCAAACGTAACTATAGGAGGATATCACGGTTTTTGTCTGTGGAATCTGCGGTTTAGCGCATTTTTGCAACAGTTTGAGTCGGGTAACCTTGCAGCCTTCACAATTTCAAAAAAATCATTTCAGATTTCACGAAGTCTATCCGACAATATGCCCCCGAAGCAAATTAGGCATGCATATGAGAGCTTGTCTAGGACGGCATTTGCGAATTTTGGTATATAAGTAACCTTACCTTTACCTTGTCATCGCGTTAGTCAATTCAAAACTTGTTCTTGGTCAAACAGCAACCATTGTATCGCTTTTGAGTGCATTCCTTTTGGAAGTATAAAATGTGCGGCAATAAAGAGTAATATGGCGCGCATATTGCCTTCTTATTGTTGACTATGGCTATGACTATTTTTAATTTAATCGTTAACGATTAGTTAACTTTATTTTGCTCTTATTGCGTGTATTGAAGGATCAAGGAATCGAAATTTTTTCTCGATTTTATGATCTCAATTAAGTAAGTGACCGTAAATAAATAAAACGCTTGGAACGCACGATGAACAGAACTGACTGTGCCCTTGGAATTTTACTTGCTGCGGCGATTGCGCCAGTGGCAATATTTCCCGGTTCCCATTGGTTTGTTATTACCTGCCTGATAGCAGCGACAGCTGTCTTCGTTTTTTTCGTTATTCCGGCACCCCGCGAGCGCTGTAAACGGTGTGGGCACTATTTCAATCGCTCAATCTCCAACCGCTATTTGAAGCGGGTTAAAGTTCGGCAGTGCGATGATTGTCAGGTTGTTACACGGTCAAATGCTTCGCCAAGCGACAGCATTACAGCCTAATTACCCGTCACCGAACATCAGCGCTGAATAATTCATTCGCCCCCTGTAAAGCCCCCTGCTTCGGTAAACTGGCGCACGGCATTCGCGCTGACTAGGCGAACATCCACAAGGTCAAATCCATCGATAAGCGGCTTGCTGTGATGTAAAATTGCATTCACATCCACCATCAACGCCCGTTGTTACCTTGCCAATCGCCGCTTCGTTACCTTGCCAATGGCTGCCTCTAGCAGAAAGCCCCTGGGCTTATTCACGCCGTCACCGTCAATTACCGCTGCGCCTTCCTGGGCGGCAAACTCTTCAGCCACTTCTTCGGTTAGCCAGGCTTCTGCATCAAACTGCATGTCGTCCAGTGCGCGCTGGGTTGCGGCTGCGTTGGCACAAATCTCGCCGGGTATGATGGTTACTTCGGCAAGCGTTGGCGTCGCCGTTTTATCGCGCTCATCATCCTCGAACGTTTCTCCAACCCAGCCAGACATACCGGCCGAGCTAGCACTCACCAACCTCGTATATTTTGACGTCTCAATGGTTTTAACTTTACAGATTGAGCGCATCGGCGACAGATCGCGTAGTTGTTTTTCAATCTCGCTGTCGATCACCGTTGGCACGGCAAAACCGCCGTCACCGCCAGTTGCGGTTGAAAGACCTTTGGCCTCCAGGTCTTTCAACAGGCTGTCATCACCCTTGGTGATAAAGCCGTTTAGAAATGCGTGCTTATGCTCAAGCGCATCGCCGCATATGGCACTGCCAGCGTCGCCGGGGGGCGCCATTTTTGTTTCCATCGCATCGAGCCTGTCTTTCAGGCCGAGGATGCCGCTTTCTGCGGCGTCGGTGTAATCATCGATCGCCGTTTTCAGGTCAGTCATTTCCATGACATTTGTCCTTCTCTATATTGTTAAGGGGTGCTGGCAAGCGCCAGCGATCAAAAAGGCCAAATACCTGCCTCGCGCAGACCAAATGGGCCGAAACCAACCACAAACTCCGGCATCACACCGAATGATTTGAGTCGGAAAACTATGTCGGGTAAAAGAAAACCCGGCTACCATTTCTGGTGCCGGGCTTACATCGTGTGGGCGAAAGCTTTCGCCCTGATTTATCGTTCGCTACCTATCAGCTGCACTGGAATGAATGGTTTTTCTCAACAATGGAAAGTGTATTTCCATTTGCAATATGCACGGCTTTCAATGTCTTATCTTCGTTCAACACTCTACCCCCGCGTTTCAGATCAAAACTTCGTATTTTCAGGTCAAACTGATCGGCGAGTTGCCGCTTCAAGGCACAAACAGACATCGTTTCAAAGTCCAACTTCCTGTAAGTATGTGTTTCGCCGCCGTATTCCACCTTAACATAATTGTTCGCTGCCTGCGCTGCACCGAAACCCAACCCCGCAAGCATCACCGCCAAAATCAATCGTTTCATATCACACTCCCCTTTTCATTCGTTTAGGGGCTACACTATGATGTGAGAAATGAATTGTAAATGAACACTCTATTGGTTTAAAACCAAGGTATGTTCTGTTTATGTTCTTTGTAGCGGAGCTACGTTGTCCAAACACGGAGGACCATTATGACAAATCGTAGAATATTCATTACTGGCATGCTCACCGGCATTATATTAACGGTAGTGATAGGCTCAATTGGCGAAGACACACCCTACAGCCAAACATACCTACGGCTGAGTAATGATGACCCTTCGCTTGCGTTGCCAACGTTTGCAAAAAACATCGAAGTTATTGCACCTGTTTTTAGTCAAGAGAAAGCCGCTAATACAGCCTATATTTCAATATACACCGCTCGGCCCTTGCTTGATATCACGCCGACCGAAGTTGAGAGCGTTTGCATCCGAAACGCCGTACTCGATTTTGACGGTGCTGAAAAATGGGAAGCCGAAGTTAATCTCACAGACCCAGACGCAATCGCCAAAGCCCACGTCGATGCGGGTACATTCCACAACAACGAACGTCAGCCAATCGGAGTTGTTCGATTTGGCCAACTCAATGACTACGAACAAAATGTCAAAATTGGTTCTTTCTTTGAGCGGGCTAACCCCTCTATTGAAGAAGCGCAAAATCAGCGTGACAAAATCAGCGTTTTTTTCAACGAGATGGATGTCCCAAACATGTCTCTTATTTTATTGCAGCTTGACGGTACCGGCGTCATCAAGCCTTGTGATTCCTCAATGGACATGACCGTCTACGACCGATGGCGTCATCAATGGACCAGTGGCCAAGGCTACAACGGAGTTGCGCTAGCGCCCGGGTATAAATACTGAGAAAAAATGGCACAAATAAACAAAGAAAAATACGAAAGTCGCTACAAACTCAACAGCCATATGCGTGGCATATTGCTAGGCGTTATCCTCACCGTTATTTTCTATGAGTTTATCGCATAGAAAACGAGAGTCGTTTGAAGCGGTAGAACTATCTCAAAAAAACGACGGACTCGTCCATATTTTTGGCGCTGTTAATTATATTAGCTTTCCGCTCGCCAACTGCTCTCTTAGTCGCCGAATTCTGGTAGAATCTGACACAGCTTGATTTTTGGCGCGTATCAGGAATCTAGCTCTTTCGCCTGACTCATTTTTTGGATTATTCGGACCATAATCCTTGAATGTGAATTCAGCAGTCGTTGTGCCATTAAACAAATTACGACCAAGCCGCTCTAAGTAGTTCAACAAATCACGTTCCGACACTTTCGGGAACAAGGACCGGCGAATACCTCTGTCGACACGTGCGGTTAGCCGGTTCTGCGTCAAGGTTTCTCTATGCCGTCGAATCTCGTCCCCAACAAATTTAAATGTCTTAATTGTGCAAGTAAACCGGGCGTCCCTCGCTGATGAGGGCGGTGTCACGGAGAAGGTAACTTTGCCCGGCGAGACAGGCAGAATAACAATGTCTTTGATTGTTTCACCTGGAAACAGTTCAACATGATTTGCCCAGGGTCGCGTAATACCCAAAAACCTAGTAATTTTGTCAAGGATGTTCTTTTGTTCCAACTCTAAGCCGCCGTTGTTAGCAACATAATCCAAAAGCAGTCGTTTCTTTTCCATCAACATCGATACAAGCTCAGTTTCTTGATCGACCAGATCATGAATTGACGTATTTCGAAATCCTTTAGCCGTTATCGCTTTGGCGCGGTTGCGGGAAAAGCCCTGCTCGCGCAGGAAGCGCTCAAAGGTTCGCGGGTCGTTGATATCATCATGAAGCATTTTTGCATCCTTCCCATGCCACGAACAGGACATGCCTTTAGGTCAAGGGGTTGCATTACAACAGCTCCCTGAGTTACAATTTTGTTCTATTTATGTTCCATTTTACAGTCTGAAAGCCTGGGGGCAAAGCCATGGACGGAAACAAGCCTGAGAACAATGATTTTGAATTCCGATTCAAATTCGACAATTACGCACGCGGCATGCTGACGGGAATTATTGTCACCATACTATTTTTCCTTCTGTTTGGTGAAAGCTGCCCGGCTTACATTAATTAACCAGGCTAACAGATTGAACTGCCACGCGTACAATCGCTATTTTACGCTAATATCGAATATCGTGGACGCTCTAAGGGCTTTAATCTCGATTGTCATTTTCTTCACTGGCGCACCGTGTCGCCCCCTAATATTCGCTCACCGAGCCCAGCCCTATTTTTGCGAATTTTAAATCTTTCACGAAATCTGCCTTGAGCCCCATCGCCGTATAATATTGTGTCTCTTGGCAGCGGGCCATTCGCGGCCCAGAAATGATAGTAAACCCGAGCTTCAAAACTCACATCTTTATCGCGAGGTCGAATTTCAACAATCGCCCATTCATCAAGAATATTATAAAATAAGCCTACCGTTGATGTTTGACCTTCATAAAGCGATACAGACTTCGATACACGCTTTTGCTCCAAATCCAGTCGTTTACTTTTCACTGTCTCAACCAGTGCAGCAACCTGATTATTTGTTGATTCCGAGGACACTGACTTAAAACCCTTAGTCGTTATCGCCTTGGCCCGCTTGCGAGAAAAACCATTGTCACACAGCATGGCTTCAAAAGATTGAGGCGTTTCAATCTGATCAGCCCTAGACTGGGCGTTGCTTTGCTTAACCGTTTGTACCTGTTTTACAGATTCAATTCTGGCCAACTCGTTAGCCGGGAAGGTCACCAATGACACTTCCATCAAATCAGCGCGCTTGATAGTTCGGGTGCCCGCCGCGCTGTTGCGCATTGCCTCTTTGGTTACAAAACCAATCGAAAGCCCGTTAAGGGCACCCATTTTTAATAATTCATATGCCTCTGCGCCCCGGCCAGACTGTGCCAGCCGCCCTTTGACAAACAGGCCGCGCTCGTCTTCGCGCACTACATCAAATCGGCCAATGGGCTCTTTGGCATTGTGCTGCCACAGCAAGGCCGGCAAGCGTGATTTCAGGCTGTCAGCAAAGGCCCCCTTGGCCACCACGTCGCCGTCGCGGTCGGTGTTACCGAACACCGCGCCGTAACCTTCAAACTCGCCGGGCAAGCCGCCCGCTTTCACCTCAAGCGGAAGGTCAATAACCGTTCGCTCACTAGTGTTCAGAACGTCTTGCATCGGCATTGTCTTTCTGTTTTTAAGAGTTAGCAGCGAAATTCAGGCAATAAAAAAGGCCGGTGAAACACCAGCCTCTTAAAACAATATTTGTAGTGAGTTTAGAGCAGTTTAAGTTCACCCGCGCTCATGCGGCCCCTGCGGTCTTCAACCAGTTCATAAGAAATTGCCTGGTCGTCGTCCAAGCCCCGAAGGCCTGCTTCTTCTAGTGCTGAGATATGAACAAAAACATCATCGCCGCCTGCTTCAGGCTTAATGAAACCAAAGCCCTTTGTCGCATTAAACCATTTTACCGTACCGTTTGCCATCGAAGTAACCCCCCGTATAAACACATTAAAAGTTAGAATTAATCGCGGGACCCTACGATTGTCATGGCGAAATTTCAATAGACAGCGTCATGTTTGTCTTATCGCCTACCGCGCCGGGCATTGTCATTTTGTCTCGCCAGTTGTAATCATAGCAGCAACCGGGCGCAGACCCACACCCCACTCAGGGCATAACATCGACAGCGAAAGGATCATTTCAATGAACCAGCCACTAGACCAACGATCACCCAAATACCGCTTTTGGTTAACGGTTATTGCGATGGTGATGTCAGGTGTATTTGCCTTTATGGGCCTTGGTAGCTTTTCGTTGGGTCAAGGCCTCGCATCGGCCCCCGAAAACATCGACCCCGATGCCACTGTCCTGACCTTCAATTTCATTGGTTCAGTCTTGCTTTTGATGGTACCCGCCTGCCTGTTGCTCGCCTACATGCTCAGGCCCAGCGGCAAGTGAAACTCAGTTATTCTTCTTCTCAAACCCCAGTGCGGCGCGTTTTTCGTCGTCGCTGAGGAATGCGGCGCTGGCGATGCGGTCAAACCGTGCGGCGCGTTTAGCGGCCAAGGCCGGTACATCGTCCAGGTCAATCGCCAACGATAGTCGTTCACCCCCACTTCGCGTAGGGGTTTCAAAATCAGGCACCAGCCAATTGGTCAGCTCGGCGGCGATATCTTGGGCCAGCGGTATCACTGTATCTTCCCATAGGCTTTGCCGGGCCTCGGCATAATTGGAATAGGTCTGTGCGTCCGGCACGCCCATCATTTGCGGCGGCACACCGAAGGCGGTTGCGATCTCGCGCGCGGTCATATTCTTGGCGCTGGCCCAGTCCATATCCTTGGGGCTCATGCCCATCTCCTGCCACTTAAGGCCGCCCTCAAGCAGCAAGGGCCGCCCAGCGTTTAGTGCGCCGGTATATTGTTGCTCAACCTGCTCCTTGAGCTTGTCAAACTGCGCATCGGTCAGCGGCGCATCGGCGTCTTCTTGGTACAACACACCCGAAGGCGTGCCACCATTTTGAATAAGCGCCAAGTTCCAGCGGCTGCCTTCATTGTGGGCATCCACCGCCATGGCGGCAGCTTCTAAGGGCGCAAGGCCGTACCAATCCGACAGCGGGTTAAAGCTTTTCAGGTGCAACACTGCACCGGCATCGTAGCGTTGCTTTTTACCAAGCACATGCTGCTCAAACCCAGCCGCCAAACCGTCTGCGCCTTCAATCACCTTCATGGTGTCCGGACGCATCAGCCATAGCTCTTTCGGCTCGCCGCCTTCCGGCCCCACCTTCAGGGCGTATGAATTGCCCGCAATCATGTAATAGCCAACGAAGTTATAGAGAAAATTCTCGCCCTTCAGGCGCGGGTTGGGCCGCGCCAGTAGGTTCAGCAATGGGTGTTCGCTTACCCGCTCGTCGCCGCGCATCAGCACCAGCGGAATGCTGGCCACGGCTTTGGCGACCAAATTAACTGCGCGGTTAGCCACCACATTCTGGCGGTAGCCCTCGTCGGCCAGCCGGTCATACCGGCGCGGGGTTGAAACCGCATTGCCGGGGCCAACCCGCGCCCACACCGGGCGCTTGGCTTGTTTATGGGCAAGCTTGCGAGACAGTTTTGGCCCGCCCGGTTGCGGCGGGACTTTGCCTGCCACGTTGCCGCGTGCACCAAACAGTCTGTCAAATATCGCCATCAAAATGTCCTCAGGTTGGGAAGGGATTTGCGGCCAAACATCAAATCGGTCAGCGCCCACACCGCCGCATCCAGCCGGTCGAGGCTTTCGCCCGCAGCCTTGTGCGCGCCAGTGAGATTACCGGTGAAATTACACATTTGGTCTTCCAGTGCTGGCAGCGCACCCCAGTGCGATACCCTGCCTTGCTCATACAGGGCGGCCACCGGTTCGGCGCGGGCGATTTTGGCGCGGGTTGCATGCACGGGCCTGTAGGCCAAGCTTGCGTCCACCTCGCGGATGATCGCCTCAACCATCGCACCGCCCATGTTTACTTCGGCAACGATGCGGTCGGCCTGCAGCTCGTGGTATAGCGCCGCCGCACGGCTGGCCCAGCCGTGGGGGCTAAGGCCGCGTTCGCTGGCGTCTTTGATTATGACGCCCTGCCCGGCGTGCGTGACACCAGCGGCGATGATGCCGCACTCGTCTGCCTTTTCGCCGATACTGGCGGGCGGGTCCACCGCCACAACAAGACGGGCAAAGTCAGGTAGGCTGTGAATTCGGTTTGTTTCAATCAGGCTGCGCGTCCACAGCGCGCCCGGTGTGTCTTCCAGAATTTCTGCGCTCAGTTCCTGCCGCCCCAGCCGCGTGCCACGGTAACGCGCGACAATATCGCGGGCAAAACCGGAGGCCAAATTCTTCAAATTGTCAAAGGTGGTGCCTTTGGTAATGCGGGTTTTGGGGTTGCTAATCAACCGCTTCAAAATAGGGATCGGTTTCGGCGTTGTTGTGATCAGCGCCTTGGGCGCACGGCCCAGTCGCAGACCAAACAACATCATATCAAATGTGGCTTCTGCCTGTTTCCAGGCGCATAGCTCGTCGCACCATACCGCATCATGTTGCGGGCCGCGCAGGCGCTCGGGTTCCTCAGCACCAAATAGGGTGGCTACCGCGCCGTTGGGCCAGGTAAGCGTGCGTTTGGACGGCTCATAGACCGGTTTGAACCACGGCGGCGAGACGGCAAGCAAACCACTGTCGCCTTCCACCATAACCGCCCGGGCATCATGCAGCGTGGGCGCAATCAGGGCAATGCGCTTTGCACCGCCAGTTTCCGCAAGACCGCGCACCCATTCGGCCCCGGCCCGTGTTTTGCCGAAGCCGCGACCAGCGAGCATAAGCCAATATGTCCAGCGGCCATTTGGCGGGCGCTGATTAGGGCGCGCCCAGAAATCCCAGTCGTAAAAAAGCGAAGCGGCTTCTGTCGCCGTCAGGCTATTCAGGAAGCGGCGGCGTTTTGCTGCTAGCAGCGACCGCACCGAACTTGCTGATAAGCGCATCGCGGGCCCCTTCCAAATTCAAGTCATCGACAGTTTTGCCGCTGCCGTCTTTTGTCGTGTTTTTACCGGTCGTGCCGTAGCGCTCTGGTCTGCGGGACTTCAGCAGAAATATGAGCATGGCATCGGAATAATCCGCCACATGGCCCACTACCTCCCCGCCCCGGTAAACCGGTTTCTCAACGCCCTTCACCGCGCGGCGAAAGGCTTCTTCTTCAATAATGTCGGTTCCCGCTTCCTCTGCCGCAGACCAGGCCACCGCAAAAGTGGTGTCATGTTTGCGCCAGCTATAGGGAAGCCGGGCATTTATTCCGATAGCTGCTGCCGCCGCCCTTACACTTTGCCCCGCAGCAATATGGTCGAGAAACTGGGTTTTTACCGGTTCCAGAACTTGGGTGCCTTCACTGCCTTGTACCAGCCCCTCCTCGCCGGGCGGCATGGATGCATCTGGTTCGACAGTCATTGGCACAACTCCCGTAAGTTCATTCTGGCAATAAAAATAAAAAACGCCGCCGGACAGATGTCCGCGGCGTCGATGCATAGTTTCTCAATTTGACTGTCCCTATGGTGCATCATAAGGCTTTAGGGCGCAAGTTATTTTTTCGATTTTCGTAATTTTTTTTAGAAAGTCATTAGAATCAGGTAATTAGGGCAAAGAAAAAGCCCGCTCCAAGACATTGTCCCGAGAGCGAGCTAATTCAGTCACTATGGCTTGAATCAGACTGCAATAAATTGGGCTCTTACGCAAGTGTTTTTTCACCGAACACCGCATCATTCTTGGCCTTCTGGTCAGCAATATCCTTCGCGCATCAACGAAAGTGTGAAGCAATTTTCGCATGAGGAGACATTAGGCGCGTTGTCAGCTCACTAAAATTATACTGGAAATTGACACAAATTGAGGATATTGCTATTCGCGGCTTGGGTATATGCAGAGCGGGGGGCTTCTGCATTTTAAGCGTTTTGATTGAGGGAGACGATCAATATGCAGCGAGATTGTGCAAACACCAGAATTCGTCACGGCGTGGCGGCGTGGGCTGCAATGATCAGCTTTTTCGGCGTTATTGGCGGTGTATTATACTGGAGCCTGTCTGTTTCAGTCTAATGCGGCTTCAACGGCGTGGTGATTAATGGCTTGCCTGTCCGGCACACCGAATCCGATATCAATGAATGTCAGTTTGCGCAGAATTGACCGTGCAACACCACCGTTATCCATATCGTCTGCCTGAACCTGTCGGCTGGGTAACATCAAGCCGATGCTGAAAGCCAGATCGCCGGTTGCATCTGTCATCGGGTAACCCAGGCTGGAAAGCGCGTACGTCTTGCCGTTTTCAAAGGTAATATCCCGCTCGACCAAACTGGCACATGGCAGCGCATGCAGATGCTTGTTTATCTCTATATAAAGCGCCACATCTTCGGGTGGGCATATGTCAAAATAATTAAGACCTGTTGCTGGCACTGCCGATATTTCATCCAACGCCGTTCCCATCAAGCGCACTATCATCTCTTCGCGGGACTTATGTTCCAGCAAGTAAACATAGGGCAACAGAACCGCCATTTTACTGGGGTCAAACTGCGACCGCGCAGGCAGCGGCCCATCGGCTTCAGCCTGCAATGATTTCCAATATTTGGTGAATAGGTCAAAGTTCGCAGCAGTGGCCATAAAGAAAGATTTACCTCAAAATCATTGCCCAAGGTCCCCGCCTTGCAGGCGAGACAGGTTTATTCAAACGGCCCAATCGCAATCAATAATCCAGACTTTATCACAGACTATACTCGCGCCAAAATATTATTGACGGGCCGCGCTGCGGTCCGCTGGCATTATAATGGGTTCAGGTTAAGACTGCCTTAATCGCCTCATGCTCAGCGTCCTGTATATCAGGAATGCCAAAACCTATATCAATGTAGGTCAGGCTGCGCAGGACAGAGTTTGCTACACCGCCGTTATTGCTATCATCAGACTTGAACCGCCGACTGGGCAGCATCAGCCCAAGGGTTATCTGGGGCTTGCCGTCTGCCGTGTTCATGGGAAACCCAAGGCTGGAAAGCGTATAATTTTTCCCGCTTTCAAATGTGACATCCCGCACAAGCAAACTGGCGCACGGTCTGGCAAATACATGCTTGGTTACTTCCCTGTATACGGGTGCATCCTGCGGCGGGCAAACATCCAGATAATTCATGCCGGTGATTGCAACGCCCGAAACTTCATCCAGCGATGTGCCGATTAACCGAACATGCATTTCTTCGGGCGACCTGTGCTCCAGAATATAAACATACGGCAGCAGCGAAGTTATTTTGCCCGGGCTAAACTGAAACCAATCGGGAATGTCCCCGGGTGCTGCAGCCTGCAACGATTTCCAATATTTGGTAAATTGTTCGAATTGAACAGCAACAACCATCCAAACACGCCCCATATCAAACCATCTGACAACAGCACTCTCTACTATGGCCAGATGCTATTTGCTCACCCCCATGGTTTCGCATAACTGTACACTAACATAAATATTTGAAAAATGGCTACTCCCCCTGAGCCAGTATAATATTGGCGAGCCAGCGCAGACCGTTTTCATACCGCCGCTTCATCGTCCAGCGGGATTGGGCTGTATCCAAACTGCGCCGCACCTTCGCCCACGGCAGTTTCGTCTGCACTTCGCCGTCCTGGTGCCAGCTTGCCCAAAACAACAGTTTCCGGTCTGCGGGGTCTGGCAGTAGTTGTAGCAAGTCCAGTGCGGGCTGCATTTGATCAATTTCCTGCGGCGAAAGCCTCACATTGCGGCGCGCCTGCAGCGCTGACATTGATGGTGGCGCGTAGGTGCCCGCGTCGGCAGCGGTGTCGGGCCACATCATAGTTCGCATATGCAAAAAGCCTTTCTCACGGTCTGGCATGCGCCTCAGTGTCCATGTGGCTGCAACCAAACGCTCTTCAACCCGCTGGGCCAACTGGTCCACCGCCAGTTCGTGCGCGCTCCGCCCAGTACGGTCACCCGAAGGATGGCGCCTCTTTTTGCTTTTCGCGTCCAAAGAGAATTTCGCAGCGGCGTCGGTGGCTGGCCTATGGGCCTTGTGGGGGTCATTTTTTTTAGGTGACGGGATAGATTGGTGCATGAAACAAGCGTCCTTTCATCGAGGGATTGGATAGAAGCGGCATAGGGTGGGGCGAAGCAGCTGCGTTATAGCCAGGCCCATGCCTTGCCGTATGTGTCGCGCACAGGCGCAGGAATATGGGCGGTGACACTTAGCCGGGGATTAGCCCCCAACCCGCGCTCGCGAAACGTTGGGTGGTCAGTGGGAATGAACCAATTGCGCGCCATATAGTCACCGCGAAAACGGTTGGCCGGATCCCCGAGCAAGCGTTGCCAATGATCGGCGTCCGATGGGTCAAAGTCTTTCTTCCCGGCTTGCGGAAGTTTAGGGGAAACTTTGCGCTTTTGGCCCGCTTGCTCGGCGCTTTGCCTGCTCGCTGAGGCTTCCAGAACAGCTTCGCGGAAATACCCCAGGCTATGAGGCGCGCGCCCGGTTCTACCTACCTCCCGCGCGGCCACCGCCTTAATGGTTGGCAAAACATCAAGCTTCAGATCAACGCCAGCCGCCCACCACAAGTGGATTACCGTGTCATCCAACATTGTGCCATCAGGGCAAGCGGCGGCGATATGCTTGCGCCACACATTTTGACCTTCCCGCAAATCCGCCGGTATATCTGCCTGCACTGCTTCTTTGCCTGTCCCATCTAAATCATCAGCCAAAGGCGGCTGCTTCGATTTGGTTTTGGTTTTGGTTGCTTGGTTGCGCGCAACCGTCTCGCTAGAGGGTTTGCTAGGTGCGGGCTTTTTTGGTATTGGACAATCTACGCCCTTGCTTTTGGATGACCGCGCCGCACGAGCCCGCCCCCCGCGTGCACCGTTTGCTTTATTGCGCGCAACCCGGCACGCTACATCGCTGTAAACCGCGCGCAGTTTCTTTTGCCACCAAACGCCTTCCTCAATCGTGAACAGCTGCGCAATGGTTGGTTTTATTCGCCGCCATTTGGTTGGGCTTAGCCCCGCGATCCGCGCCAGTGTTTTGTCGTTGTCTTCCAGCTCACAGTTGGTTGAGCGCCATGCACACATCAGCAACAATAGATAAGCACCGTGCTCTTCGGTTGTCAGATGCCGGGTGTCGCCAAGATAAGCATCGGTGAATAAAGGCAAGGCCGGATATAACGCCATAGTGTCTCCTGTGATTGTAGGTTGATTTAGATAATATTTCGTTTTTCGTAATTTTTAAAGCAAAATAATATCTAAATTCTCTTGCATTTTTTTACTAAATTCGTAATAGTGGCGCCATGCCAGCGCAAACTTGGATACGAGCCACCTTGAAAGAGAGAGGCTTTAAGCTGAAGGATGCCGCGGCGGCGCTTAACATAACGCCGCCGCGTGTAACCGATATTCTCAAAGGTATGCGCGAAGTTCAGGCCGATGAAATTTTGCCGCTCGCCACCCTTCTCGGCATGACATCAAAGTCATTGCTCGCCAGCCTCGCCGCGGGCGAAAAAACCAATGCCGGGCGCGAACTGGACGGCCCTTCGCTTGAGATACTTGGCTCTCTTACCGGTACGGGCGACCTGATACCGCTCGCCGGCGACGCCGCCATCTCCAGCGTGCCGGTGCCGCCCGACGCGGAAAGCACCGAGGGCCTCTATTGTTATCTGATGGGGGATGACAGCCTTGAGCAGGAAGTAAAACAGGGATCGCTGATCATTGCCGGTGACCCGCGCATTCATTTCTTCCCGATGGTGCCGGGCTCGATCTTCATTGTGGATATGGGCCCAAATAAAGGGGACGGCAAGCTGACCGCGCGGCAATATTTTAAAAGCGGCAACGGTGAAGACTGGCTGGTGCCTCTACCTGCCAACCATAACCCGCATTATGAAAGTTGGCGCTTTTCTATGTTACCCGCTGAGCTGGAACAGGCGAATGTTGCCGCTATGCCAGGAAGCGGCACGGAAACGCCGGCTCATAAAGTCGTACGCACCTCTGACATTGTTGCGGTTGTAATGTGGGTACATCGTCGCTACACACCTGAAAAATAGCCCGATATTCTGTGCCGGTTTTAAGTTGAAGTTGTGCGCCTTCATCGTCAGCTGTCATTCTTGACTTCGTCAGCACCTCGGCCTTGGGCTGAGCTATTTTTTCATGGTCAAATGAACGCCCCTTCGCTGCCACTAGTGCCCGCTTGGTTTTCGTTAAAGACTTCCACCGGCCCTTGGTTGTTACGCGGTCCTCTGCGCGCTTGCGGCTTGTCACCTTCGGCGATTTGGCCTCAATTTCAATTCTTTTTTTGTCACCGCCAACAAGCGTCATTCGCTCCCCAATCTTCATCTTAAAGTATAGTAACCTGAAATTCACTCAGCCTGTTCGCCTGCCCTCATATAGCTGTAAACCGACACTCTTGTGCCTCCACCCACCACCAGCCACTACATGCTATACTGGTATTTGCGGCAGGAATTTGACGATAGTGTATTTAAGTTACCATCTTCGTAACTGCCTGTCATAAATTTATTACGTTTTTCGTTATTTTTATAGACAACAATTACTTTTTACGTAATAATTATCTCGCACCGATAGACAGGTTCAACTGCACTTTGGCTTGTTGCCACATAAGTAATAAGGCAACCAACACCAACAGTGCCAAGCCCCCGCCCTAACCGGCGCGGCCATCCCAGAACGGTTTTTACCAGGGTGGTTTTTCTTGTCTCCTCGGTAGCAGCCCACAAGCTTCGCGCGCAACAGCCGGAGCGGGATAGCACACATGTGCTGATACATAACAGGAGAGCTGATTGTCTCTTCGTGCTTTGCCTAAAGACCTGTGCACCGTTTCGCACCGGCATGCCCTATGCCCTCCCCGCCATGTCGGGGCGACAAGCACAGGTGGCCAGCCAAATGTTTCCGGCTTGCTTGCAATCGCACAAAGGCAAATTGCTCAGAAGAGGCGCTTCCGCCATTGGCGGCACGCGCGTCAGCTCTCCTTATGTATCAGCGATGCAGAGACAAACCTTAAGTTTGAGCGCTTTCTTGGGCAGGAACAGGCTCAGGCTACATTTACAGAAGTGGCCAACACAAAAGCGCCCGAAAAACAGGAACTGATTAAGTTCATCGCTCATTTGGTGGCGGTCAGGCAGGAGCTGGTCCAGTTCAATGACCCGGTCGGCGTTGTGCGATTAAGCGCGCTAATCTTTAAAGTCGCGGCCCGTGTTCGCCCACGCGAAATCAACACTAATCATGACAAACCATCTATGTTAGCCTGACCAACAACAGCAAAGATCCGCACGGTGGAGAGGCCGATATGTCAGTGACTGCAAATGCTTCACTTATCAAAGACACGTCTTTAGCCCCTGAGGGCGAAGACCGCATCGACTGGGCGCGCGCCCACATGCCGATTATGCGCAGCCTGATCACCGACATGGACCAGCGAAAACCCTTTGCCGGATTGAAAATTGGTATATGCCTGCATGTGGAGGCGAAGACCGCCGTTTGGGTGGAAGCGTTAACCGCAGGCGGTGCAGCAATATTCCTAACCGGCAGCCCCGGCTCTACGCAGGATCATACCGCCGCCGCACTGGCCAACCGGCCCGGCGTGTATGTCTATGCGACCAGCGACGAAAGCTTCGATAATCACCTGAACCATTGCCGCACTGTGCTGGACGCTGGCCCTGACCTGATCGCTGATAACGGCGGCGACTTGCATGCGCTTGTTTATGCAGAAGACCGGTATAAACACCTGCAACAGTCATTGCTGGGCGCAACCGAAGAAACAACCACTGGCGCAACCCGTCTGCGCGCCGAAATCGGTTGCAAAGACTTTCCCACGCTCGTGATCAATGACACGCAGGCCAAGCGCATTGTTGAAAATCGTTTCGGTGTTGGCAGTTCAGTGGTGGATGCCATCATGCGGGCAACCAATGTCATGCTGCACGGCAAAAATATACTCGTGGTGGGCTATGGCTATTGCGGCTCTGGCGTCGCACAGCGATTTCGCGGCATGGGCGCTCATGTATCTGTGGCCGAACATATGCCGCTGACCCGGCTTGAAGCGCATCTGGAAGGTTTCAAAACCGTTGAGCTGGCGCAAGGTGTGCGCACTGCAGACATAATCGTTACTGTGACCGGGCATGATGATATCCTGATCGCAGAACATTTCGACCAAATGCAAAGCGGTACTATCATCGCCAATGCCGGACATTTCGCCACCGAGATTGATAGCGCAGCGCTGAGGGAAAAAGCCGTCAGCCACCGTGAGATCAAAACCGGCATAACTGAATTTACCATGCCAGATCAGCGGAAGCTGTTTTTGATGGCAGACGGCAATCTGGTTAATTTGGCAGCAGGCGACGGCAACCCCATTGAAGTGATGGACCTTGGCCTTGCGCTGCAAACCTTGAGTTTGGCGAAAATCGCAGTGCGTAATCACGGGCTGGGGAACGGGCCTCAAACAGTCCCCGCCGACATTGAAAATTTCGTCGCGGAAAAAGCCTTGGAACATTGGTTATAGCAGCTGCGTCTTGCATTCGCCCGCACCAAGATGGAAGTGCGAGATTGCAAGACAGGCTGCGGAGGGAAATGGGGTAGATGGCAGCCAGACAAATGCGAACTATCAAGCATGGGGTGTAGATATTGTTGCACAAATGCTTATCTTGCAATCTCGATATAGTTGTTACGCTATACCCATGCGTGTGGATCAAAAAATCTCCCTGCCCTGGCATCATCAGGCATTGCCCCATTAAAAAAGGCTGCCAAATGTGGCAGCCTTTTAAGCCCTGACATACTAGTGAAGGGGGACTGTCAGGGCGAGGGGTTTCGCTTTGTCCGTATTAGTAAGGCAACAACATCAGCTGATGTCGCCTGCTGCCCAGAACTTGGAATATTGTTCGCAGTGAATGACAAAGGATTTGAAACTGGCCAAGTCAATTCCGGCGGGCAGTTTGTAGGCCTGCGCGCCCTTGTGGCTTTTCAATTCAGCAACAAAAACACCGTCAGTGGCATTATCACCGTCAACATCTGCAGCAGGTAACCTGGACAGGAAAATTTTCAGGTCCGGCGCCTTGCGTGCCTTAAAGTCAGAAGCCAGCACGGCGTAAACGCCGTCTGCACGGGTCTCAAGCGACCAGGTTCCTGACGTTCTCATGTCCACATTGGTAAAACCGCCGCTTGCGACTGTGTCTGCGGCAATTGCGCTGTCAGCAGCTGCGGTGCCAATGATGATGCCGAGCATCACAACAAATGGTTTTAAAATGGCGTTCATTATACCCTCGCTTATTTTGATCTTACATTTCAGTTTGGGCTTTTCCCTTGCCCGTTCAGTATGTGTGAACCTATGCATTATTTACGAGTAAAACATGGTTAACGACTGCGTGATGTGGGAGTGAACACCCCCGACTACAACCCTGCACCTGCAGGATTTTCTTAAAGCTTCAAATCAGTCAAACCTAGATGATCCTGGGGCCTTGGCCCGCTTGGCCAATGGAATTTACGAGCACTTGGTTCGATGGAAAGGTCATTTATGCTGGCAAAACGAAATCGCATCAGGCCATTCTCATCAAATTCCCAATTTTCGTTACCGTAGGAACGAAACCATTGATATGACGCATCGTGCCATTCATAGGCAAAACGAACCGCAATGCGATTGTCTGCAAATGTCCATAATTCTTTGACCAAGCGATAGTCTTTCTCTCTCTCCCATTTGCGGGTCAGAAATTCAGCTATTTGCTTGCGGCCACGCAAAAACTCTGACCGGTTTCGCCAGAAACTATCCGGTGAATATGCCTGTGCGATTTTTTCCGGATTCTGGCCATTCCAGGCATCTTCCGCAGCGCGCACTTTCAGGATTGCACTGTGGCGGTCAAAAGGGGGAACTGGGGGTCTACTCATTACACTTTTCCTTGTCTCTGGTTAAAGGCTGCACCGACAGTCAGGGGGAGAGGGGCAGATGACTGTCGGGACAACAAACGCCCAAAACGCTCCGGGGCGTTTGCTTAAATGCTATCTGTTAAGCAGCTTGTGCTTCGCCGTCTTTCCACGCATTGGCGACAAACGCATCATCCAATGTAGTTTCGGCTATATGGTTGGTGTAGTTTGACATCACCTTCAGGCTGGTCCCGACAAGAACCTCCAAGATGGTTTGACGTGTATAACCTGCCGCCATAAAGGAATCGATGTCTTCTGCAGATGGCCAGCCCCGCGATTCATTGACGACTGCCGCAAATTGGCGCAGCGCTTCCAGACGAGAATCTGTAATGGGTGTGCCAGTGCGCAGAGCCTCTATCACATCAGCCGGAACACCTGCCATTTGTGAAATGCTGGTATGGGCGGCCATACAATAGCTGCAACCGTTCAGCCGGTTATTGGTCATCAGAATTATTTGGCGCTCGGTTTCGGTCAACTCGGTTTTGTCGAATATACCGGCAAGAGTCATATAGCCCTCCAGCAGGGTCGGTGCCTCTGCCATGGTGCCAAGCAAATTTGGCACAAATGAGTAAACAGCTTGGGCTTGGGTCAGCATTGGCTTAGCTGCATCTGGCGCAGTGTTGATTGTGTGCGTGGTAAACTGTGTCATTTATCATTTTCCTTTCTTCGGGCGTCCCCGGCCATCCTTTCGGGGGAGGAACAGGATGGCCGGAGATGGGCACATCAGGCATATAGCCCAGTGCTCTGTGTGGGGGGGGGTTACTTGGTAGCGTTTTTCATTGAAGTGACTGCTGTTTCAGTATCTGCAACATGACTTGCAATCATGCGATAATTGATACTGGCAGCCTGATACCCGTCATAGCCTGGCACCTGTGCAGCGGCAGTGGCATCTGTAACCACCATCACTTCAAAACCTTCTTCGATAAGGGCGCGCATGTGGCTTTCAGTACACAGGTTTGCTGACATGCCCGCGAGAATCACTTTATCAATGCCCTGCTTGCGCAATTGAAGCACAAGGTCGTTGCTTTCGGGGCCAAACACTTTGTGCGGGCTGGTTACAACTGTTTCGCCGTCGTTGATATATTTCTTGTATTGCTCCA
>Ga0316204_10001383_pt1 | contig 66660 bp, 62 predicted proteins | sample 6monrhotite_MG_2_FD_205661 | JGI IMG/M metagenome (GOLD analysis project Ga0316204, IMG submission 205661) | Microbial mat bacterial communities from mineral coupon in-situ incubated in ocean water Damariscotta River, Maine, United States -... | ecosystem: Environmental > Aquatic > Marine >... | reverse complement strand
CAACCAGACGCGGTACTACCCAACGCCGGGGTCGTAGGCGGAGCTCAGGCTTCGAGCGAGAGCAACGCGGGGGCCTGTGTGCCGCTGAAGTGCGCGGTGACGCAGCGCTCGATGAAGCGCAGGACGCACGCCAGCCTCCGACTCCTCGCCAGCCTCCCCCCTGCTGCGCTCGCGCTGGCCGCCTCGCTGGCCCCCTCCCTCGCGGATGCCAACGGCCGCCTCACCGCCACCACCGAGTCCGGGGACGTCGGCGAGCTCGACCTCGTCGAAGAGCGCCTCACGATCACCATCGACCGCCAGTTCGCCGATACAACCCTCCGGCAGGTCTACTCCAACAACTCCGAAGACCGCCTCGAAGGCCGCTACACCCTCCAAGCAGGCCCGGGCGCAAAGGTCCACGGCTTCTCCTACTGGAACGGCAAGACCCGCATCGTCGGCGAGGTCCTCGAGCAATCCACCGCCACGGAGATCTACGAGGAAGTCACCGGCCTCGGCGGCGACCCAGGCCTCCTCACCGAGTCCGGCGAGGGCGCATTCACCTTCCGCGTGTTCCCCATCCTCCCCGGCGAGGACAAGCCGGTCGAGGTCGACTACCACCGCCGCCTCGAACGCTCCGGCGATCGCATCCTCGCCAGCTTCCCCCTCGCCGAACCCACCGCCAACGCAACGATCACCCTCCACGACGAACGCGGAATCACCGACCTCGAGTCCACCTCCCACAACCTCGAGATCAAGCGCATCGATCCCGAGCACGTCGAGGTCCGCACCAAGACCCCCAAGGGCAAGCCCACCGAGCTCGACCTCTCGTGGACCATCAGCCAAGCCCCGTGGACGCTGGGCGCTGCCATCCACCGCGACAAGGGCCAAGACGGCTACATGCTCCTCACCATGGCGACCCCCGCAGCCGCGCCCGCCACCGCCCGCATCGGCAAAGACGTCACCTTGGTGCTCGACGTCTCCGGCAGCATGGCAGGCCCCCCACTCGACCAAGCCAAGCTCGCGGCAATCGACGTCCTGGGCCGGCTCAGCTCCGACGACCGCGTCAACGTCGTCCTCTTCGATGACGGCGTCGACAAGCTCTACAACACGCCGCGCAACGTCGAAGACTCCACCCGCAAAGACGCCATCGAGTTCGTCAAGAAGGCGCCCCTACACCGCCCCGGCCGAACCCGCGCGATCCAAGGCCTCGTCCACACCACCGACGCCACCTGGCTCACCACCGAAGACCGCGGTGTCGTCCGAGTCACGACCAATGGAGACACCACCCGCTTCGACCTCGCCGCCGGCCTTCCGGCCAGCTGGTTCCTGGCCCCTGCCGCTGACAGCCAAGGCAACATCTTCGCCGGCTCCCTCCGCGACGGCGTCACCGTGCTCGAGCCCGACGGCAGCCACCACCAACTCGAAGGCCTCCCCGACACCTGGATCTTCGACGTCACCCGAATCGGCGACACGATCTTCGTGGGGACCCAAAACGGGGCGGCCGCAGTCCACGGCGACGAGGTCATCACGCTGCCCAACCTTCCGCACCCCAACGTGCACGGCTTCGCCCAATCCCGCGATCAACTCTGGGTCGCGACCGAAGGCCGCCTCGCGGTCTACCAACGGCGTCGGCTCTGAAGGCTGGGCTCCGCGCAGGCTCTGCGCCAGTATTCGGTATAGTCACCCCATGCGTCGCTTGGCTCTTCTTGCTTCCCTTGGCACTGCCGCCTGCTTCAATCCCGACAGTCCCAACGCCGACACGGACGTCGCAGGGTCGAGCACCGAGACAACCCAGACGACCACCGCCCCCTCGACCGGAACCCCGAGCACGACGGGCCCAACGTCCACCACCGATCCGACGTCCGGCCCGGGCCCCACGTCCGCGACGGATCCCACGGGCAACACCGACCCCACAACCACGGGACCGTCCACCCTCTCGGCGGGCGACACGACGTCGAGCTCGGAATCGAGTTCCACCACGGACTTCGTCCCCGGCTGCGACAACGGCATCGTGGAGGACGACGAGCTTTGTTTCGAGGACGCGGTCGAACTGGATACGCTCGTCAGTACACAGGGCGTTGTGATCGCCGACCTCGATGGTGACGAGCACCTCGACGTCGTGGTCGGCGACTACGGAGATGGCACGGTCGGCGGGCTCTATGTGTATCTGGGCAACGGCGACGGCAGTTTCTCGGATGCGATCGACTCGGGCGACGATACTCCGTTGATTCGGGTTGCCGCCGGGCCCATCGCCGATGGGGTCGTCGACGTGATCGCCATGCGTGGAACCGGAAACACCGCCATCCTGCGCTACCGTGGGAACGACGACGGCACGTTCTCCAGCATCGCCCCGTTCGTTGGGGGAACCTCGTGGGACGTCGCCTTGGCAGACCTCAACGGGGACGGCCGACTCGACGCGCTCGGCAAAGTTGGAGCGGTGAACGTCCTGCTCGCAAACGCCTCGGAGAACTTCGGCACCATTCAGAGCTACGGCAACGCGCCCGGAACACAGTGCGTCCACGCGGTGGACTTCGATGGGGACGACGACCTGGACGTACTCGCCTGCACCTCAGCCGGCATCTACCCACTGACCAACGACGGGAATGGTGTGCTGGAGCCCGGGGAGTTCTTCGGGGGATCAGGCAGCGATCTCATGGTGGGAGACTTCGATGGCGACGACATCCCCGACGTCGCGAGCGCGGGGAACAGCCTGGTGTCGATCCACTTCGGGGCTGGAGACGGGACCTTCTCAGATGGCCCGGAGGTCACCGTCAACTCTTCTCCGATCGCGGGGAAAGCATCGGATCTGGACAACGATGGATACGACGACATCATCGTCGTGAACACCTCTGGAACCACGAGCATCGTCATGAGCAATGGGGACGGCACGTTCGCCAACCAGGAGCTGTTCACCATGCTCGAGGGCTACCTCTACGACATGGACATGGGCGACCTGAACGAAGACGGCGTCGATGACATCGTCGTGGTGTCTCCCAACGCGGGGCCCATCCAGCTCCTCCTTTCACACATTTGAGTGCTGCAGTAGGGGGGTCATATACCGGGCCGGACTCTGACGGACGCGGGGCTCAACCGGGGCTGGCCAGCATGCTCCCATCTTCGATACCGTTCCACGTCTCGTTTTTTTTCACAGAAACGACGCTCGTGCAGGATTGAATATGGTGGAACGACAAATCTTGCCCATCTTGGCGGTCGCGGGCCTCGTGGCATGTGACCCGACGGTCTCTCCACAGGCCGCCACCGAAAGCTCGACATCGGGTTCAGGAGAGACCACGCACACGATGGGCTCGACCGAGGACACGACGAGCGTCGGAACGACCGGGGACACGACGAGCGTCGGAACGACCGGGGACGTGTTTACGTCCTCCAGCGGTCAGACGGGGCCGACCAGTGGCATGGCGGAATCGGGGGCCGGCTCCGAGTCGACGTCGAGCGGCTCGGGCGCGGAGGATGAAGGGTCGTCGAGTGGAAGCACCGGTGGGGAGGAGCCCGTCATCCCCTCCCCATTCCCCGAACTCACGGTTGTTTGGTCGACCGAACTCGCTGAGGAGCCACGCGCGATCTCCGGGGGCCCTGATGGGAGAACCGCCGTTGGGCATGCTTCTGGCTACGACGTGTTCGACGGTGTCGGAGAGGTGACATCGGTCAACAACGGACACGCTGGCTACGACCTGGCGCGGATCGGCGACGACCAGGTGGCAGTCCTCTCCAACTTGACGGTTCGGTCTTTTGACATCGAGACAGGTGATCCCGTGTGGTGCTCCTGGATCGGCGTCGTCGACTTCCTCGGGTGTGACGACTACTTGCAGGCACCCGACTTCCTGGACAGTCCGGCCCGAATCGAGACGTTCGGAAACGATGGCTTCGTGATTCAGACGTACTCCTTTACGTACCTCTACAACGCCCTGCGCTACACGGGCCAAGGAGTCTTCGTTGACATGGTCGAACTGTCCGCGCCATCCGACCCGGGTACGACCACGACGCATTTCTCCTTCGCATCCGGGGTTGGATGGGCCAACGCTGGGACTTCGGGTCCCGACATCGGCAAGGACAACGTCGCGTACTTCCACTGGCGAGACCTCGAAGGAGAATCCTTGGCCTCCGCGTCATACGGCGAGGGGTACGACTCACAAGGGATCATGGGAGGCCTCGGGATGCGTAGTGACGGGACGGTCGTCTCTTTGATCGGCACACCGGACGCGGAAGACAAGCTCCGACTCGTCACTTGGGGCACCGACGGAACGATCATCGACGACAGCGTGCTCCTGGAGGATGGGAGCCTGCGGAGCTCGCCCTCAACGATGCATGCTGTCTCAGGGGACCTGGTTTTTCGAGCTCGCTACACGAGCCGCGCGACCTACGATGAGTTCGGCGTGTTGCATTGGCCCGTCGTCGTTCACGTCTCAGCCGGTGGCGACGTACAGGTTCATAGCCTCGCGCAGGGTGGCACCTACCTGGACCACACGCTTGGCGCCGACGATGCGCTGGTCGTGAGTCGCGAGCTCGACGGCGCCTGGTTTCTCGAGCAGCACGTCCTGCCGGAGTGATACAGCGCTGAACTCCACGTCGGGCATCACCCGCTTGGCAAACCGCTGACAACCTACCCGAGCAGCGGCCGATCGTAGGCCAGCCGCACCGCCATCGGCCCCTCGAAGCTCAGCACCCACTGCCGCCACGGCACCTCCGGCAACCGGTGCCCGGCGAGCAACGGCCTGTGACAAAGGCGAGGCTGGAGCGTCGGACAAATCCGATGGCCCCACGGCAAGGTCACCTTCGAGCGACTCGAGGCGCTCGACAACGACAAGAGCCTGGCTGAGGCCGCCGACTTCACCAAGTGCGTCGCTGCGGCTGAGGCCCAGCTTGGCAAAGCGAGCAAGATCGAGGGCGACGACCACACCTGGGCCGACGTGAAGGGAAAGGAGTGCCACGCCGACGTTCCTCATGGGTGCGAACGGCACAATGTCGCGGTCGAAGGGGCCCCGACAAAGCCGGCTCCAACGAGCTCGAGGTGGGCAAAAAGACCGCGGACTGACCGCGTCTGGGGCGTTTTCACGTTGAGGACGGCCTCTAGCCGCGAGGTGACGCCGCGCAGTAACGAAGCTGCACCAACGGAGCGCTCGCGACCCCCTCAGCAAGCACCAACTCGATCAGCCGGTCGTGTTCCTGCCCGGGGATGTGCCCCTTTCCGTTCAGGCCCTGTAGCGGCGACCCCAGCAACTCGGCCACGTTGGGGATCGTGTTCGAGTGGCCCGCCACCAATGCCACCGAACCCACCGGAAGCCCGCGCAACGCCTTCACAAGCGCCGCGGTGTCCGACGCACCGAGTGTCACGACCTCGAGACCGTGTGCCTTCGCGGTCGGCAGCACGGTCAGCTCGGTCCGCTGCAGGTCAGTCGCAAACACGTGGGTCAACTCCACGTCCCTGAGCGTCTGCGTCAGGCAGGCCGCACGCGCGACGCCTTCGGGCAGTAAGGGCGGGTCCTTCGTCCCGTCGTCGGCCTTCTCGGCGTGACGAACCACGAACACTCGAGAGCGCAGCGATATCTCGGCCAGAGCCCGGGCCGGCTCCGATGCCACGGAGATCCCCGGCTCGGCACACCGCGTCACAGCGGACGGCGCCGAGCATCCCGCAAGCGAGAGCCAGAGAACCGCAAGAAGACCCCGTCCGTTCTGCACGCACGGAGTCTGCCACGTCCACCGGGACGACCCGCTACTCGGCCAGGACGCGAATGTTGTCGAGCTCGGCGCGCGCGGGGCCCGTGAAGTCTTCGGGAACGGTCCACACGAAGTTGATGAACACGGTTTGTCCAGCATACGCGGACACGTCCACAGACCCGCCGTCGGTGACGTCACCGACGGTGCCGAGTGCAGCGGTCTCTACGAGCACCGTCTCCATCGGGTCGCCTCCACCTTCCGGCTCGATGTGGACCTCGAACGTCCGGTCGATCGTTGGGGTTCCCTCGTTGAGAAGATCCCAGGCCACGCGGTAGTCGAACTCGATCGTCGTCGCGCCGTCACGAAGGGTGAGGTCCTGACCGAAGGTGATCTCCCCCGTGTCCGACGCGCCGTTTCCGTCAAAGCCGTTGTAGGCAACGGAGGTCCCGTCGGTCGCTGTGACGATTCCGAAGAAGCCGTCATCGGGGTCGAATCCATCTGCGCCTACACCTGCGGCCAGAAAGGGCTCACTGAGGTCGGCGAGTGTCCACCCCGTGAAGTCGGCCGACTCGAAGCTGCAGTTGTCACAGCTCTCGACGCACTCGCCGGCCTCGCATGTGGCGCTTCCCGAACACACGACGCCGGCCCCTTTGCCGTCGCACGTCGTTGCGCCGCAGAAATCTGGGTTGGTGTCTGGGTCGACGCACTCGCCCGGACAGTCGAGGAACATGCATGCTTCGCCCGAGGTGGATGAAGAGTCGTCCTCGCCTGTGCTGCCGGCAGTTCCAGTCGTGGGCTCATCCGTCGTCGAGCCGCCAGTCGTCGAACTCCCGGTCGTGGGATCCCCGATCGTGGGATCCCCGGAAGAGGAGCTGTCCGTGGGGTCGGTTGTGGGGTCGGTTGTCGGCGGGAGGGTCGTCGATGGATCCACGGTTCCCGTGGTCGAGCCCCCGGTATCGTCGTCGTCGTTGGTGCCAAGCGGCTCATCGGACGGACAGCCGGCGGCAAAGAGGAGGGCGCAAGAGAGGCTCAGCCAAGGTCGCATGACCCGTTCTGTAACGTGTTCTTCGCCGACGTCCACATTATTCACGACCGATTCGCTGAGGGGTCCCCCGATCGGAAGACCGTATTCGTTCACCGAAACCGCAGATGCCTAACAGCGCAGATAGAAGTCCTCGCCCATGCCGAACCATCCGTCGACCTCGATCCGCCCGTCCTCGGTGGTGACGAATCCGCTCAGGTTGCCGTAGGGCCCGCTGTACTTCGAGCCGACAACGATTGCGTCGATGTCGACGCGCGAGGGCATCTCGACATCGAACCGAACATCGATGCTGCCCGTATCATCGCTGATGCGCCAGGTCTCGTGGGGATCGCTGGCCTCCCTGGAGAATCGAACCGGCGGCAGCAGGTGCAGCGCCCCACCCACCCACGCGCAGTTCTCATTGTACCGAGCCTCATCGATGCTCTGATTGTGGGTCAGGTTGATTCCCACAAGCTCGCCACCGGGAGTCCTGGACCCAGCCGTGAGCCAGTCCCAGCGCATCGTCATCGGGTAGTACCCCTTGTGGTCGTCCATGAACGCAAACGCGCCCTCCATGGACACCGCGTCGTCGCCAATCCGAAGGGAGCCACCGGCGGGCATGAGGCACTTGTGCGAGTACATCCCGTGGTTGCGACCGAACGGGATCGACACCACCTGCGGCGTGACGTGTTGTGCGTCGATCGTGATGCTGCCCTTGACCGCGGGCCAGTCTGCGCCCGAGTCGATATCGAGTTCGAGTTCGATCCGTCCCACAGACAGGCGGTTGCGAAACTCGAGCGAAGCGCCCGATCCGGCGTAGCGGGTGACCGAATCCAGCAGGCCATCTGCGACCTCAAACGACCACGGCGCGACCTTGCGCTCGAACAGCACTTTGTTACGGTTGACGCGGTCGTAGATCTTGACCTGGACCAACGCCAAACTCTTGGCATTGAACAGTGCGATGCAGACGAAGTAGCGCTCGGTCGAGAGCTGAAACGCCTGCCACGACTTGAGCCGCCACGACTTGAGAGCCCGCGGAACCGGGAAGCCACCCCACGGTGCAGCATCGAGCGGGTTGACGGACTCGAACGGACCGTCGAAGGTCCCGAAGACCGTGCTGCTCCCCTCGACGAGCGCAGCGCGTGCCGGCTGAAGCTTCCGATCCATGCCTACGGTGTATCGCAGTCTGGTGAGCCGCGGGATCCGCCGCGCCTCGAGCCGCCACCTGGACTCGCTACGTCCGCTTCGGATACGGCCGCAGCCCGAGTAGCATCTCGGACTTCTCCGACAGCGGCTGGGCGACCAGCTTTGGATCGGTGTCCGCCTCCAGATGCTTGACGACCACCGCGTAGACATCTTCGCGGCTCTGGCTCGCGTCGACCTCGGTCACTTTACCCAAGCTCTTGAAGTGCTCGAACGTGGGCAGCGTCTCCGCCTTGAACGTGTCGAAGCGAAGCTTGAGGCTCTCGACGTTGTCGTCGCTGCGACCCGAGTACTTGCTGCGACCCAAGATGCGCTTTTCGAGTTCGTCGTAGGGGCACTCGAAGTACAGCATCTGCGGCAGCTCAGCCTCACGCCCATAGACCTCGTACCAACCCTCGAGGTTGTCCAAGGAGCGCGGGAATCCGTCGACGAGGAAGTTGAGATTTCCGGTGGACCGGATCGCCTTGTCCATCGCCTTCTTCAACAAGCCGACCGAGATTTCTCGGGGCAGCAGCTTTCCCGCGGCCATCGTCTCCTCGATCAGCTCGGCCTGCGGACCGCCGGCTTCACGCTCGTCTCGCAGAAGAGTCCCCACTGACAAGTGCGTCCAGCCCAGCTGCGCCTCCGCAAGCTCGCACATGGTGCCCTTGCCGCTGCCGGGGCCACCCAAGACAAAGATGACGTTGGGCGTGGGCAACGGCTCGCGAGGATCAAAGTGATGAAGCACCACCTTGGGGGCCGGCGCGACGCCCTTCTTGTAGACGTGCCACTGCGGCTCGGTCGGCGGCATCGCGTCGTCGCTGGTGATGTCGTAGGCCAGGTGCCCATCGAGCCGACAGATTCGCCAGGACTTGTAGCTGTTGGAGTACGACAGCGCCGGGCTCCGCTCGCATTTTCCGTCGGCGCGGTCCCAGGCCATCTTGCCGTTCCAGTAGCCCAGGCTCGACACCGTCCCGGACTCCGACTCGGCCGGCGGCGCGGTCGAGGGCACGAACAGGCCGTCCACCTCGGGAAGCCCAGCGCCGGAGACCTCGATGAAGAACGTGTTTGGTTTGAGCTCGGCTGGGTTCACGGTGTCGTCCTTCAATCGCGCTTGCGGTCTCGCTGATCAAGCGTGACCCGGCCGGAAGGTAGCTCAAACCGGGCTTCGCAGGTCGGATCGCCGGGCATCGGCCACACGTGGGCCATCGGAGCACGAGGACTGTGCGGACAGGCTTCGAGCGACCCGCAGGGACGCCAGCAAGAGTTGCGTGTGGTGGCGGGAGCGGCTCACGGTTCCGGCAACCGTCGGCTATGATGACCCCATGCAGACGGCGCGGATCCCCATGACCATCTTGCTCGCGCTTGAACTCGTGGGCACCGCCGCTTGCACATCCATCGTTCAGCCCTGCCTCAACGTCGCACCGTACGACGACGGCGAAGACAGTTCCGATCCCAAGCTCGATGTGGAACCCGAGCCCAACGTCCGCCCATGCCTATCGCCAGTGGAGCCCGATGAACCGCCGCTAACCCCGTGCCTCTCGCCGGTTGCACCCGACGAACCGCCGGTCACACCGTGTCTCGAGGTGGCCCTCCCCGACGAGCCACCGCTGACGCCCTGCTTGAAGGTCCTGCCTCCTCCAGAGTCGAAGAAGAAGATCGAAGGGCTCGAGCTCGGTCCCTGCCTCCGGGTCGCGCCGCAACACAGCGGGCTCGGCAACCAAGCCCTCCCGTCCCAGCCCCACGAGGACGACGAGATCGCGGCGCGAGCCGATGTGCTGGACCGGCTCGCCGACTCCCTACCGCCGGATGTGCTCGCGAAGCTCCGCAGGCGCGAGGAGTGACTATGGGGTCAGCAGGACCTTGCCGACGTTCTTGCGATCCTGGATGTAGTGGTGCGCTGCAGCAGCGTCGTCGAAGCTGAAACTGTTGTCGACCCGCGGCGCCACAACGCCCTCTCGGTAGAGTTCGAGGATCTGCTCCATCCAGCCAGCGATTCGCTCGCTCTGGTCCCACATCCGGCCCATGTTCACCCCGAACACGCCCTTGTTCTGGTTCATGAGCGCCACCGGGTTGAACTGGAACCACGGCAGCTCCCACAGCATGCGCAGCATCGCCAAGATCGAACGGCTCTTGCCCGTCGCCGTGGTCGACATGCCAAACATCCCCATGCGGCCAGTCGGCGCGAGGATGCGGAAGCCCTTGTTGAACGAATCGCCACCGACCGCGTCGCAGATCAGCTCCACGCCCGCGCCCTTGGTGATCTCCATCGTCCGGGCTTCGAAGTCTTCACTGCGATAGTCGATGCAGTGGTCAACGCCGATCGACCGCAGGTACTCGTGCTTGCCGGGCGATGCCGTGCCGATGACCGTGGCACCGATGTGCTTGGCGATCTGCACGGCCGCAATGCCCACGCCTCCGCCAGCGCTGTGAATCAACACGGTCTCCCCTGCCATCAGACCACCCATCGCAACGACGAGCTGCCACGCGGTCAAGTACGTGACGGGGAGTGCGGCTCCGGTGCGGGCGTCCATCCCCTCGGGTCGCTTGAAGACCTGAATCGCAGGCACACAGACGGCGCTCGAATAGCCGCCGAACTTGCACATGGCGAGCACGTCTTCGCCCACCCGATCGGCATCCACCCCAGCACCCACCGCATCGATCTTGCCAGCGACCTCATAGCCGACCACGATCGGGATCCCCGGGAGGTCTGGGTAGGTCCCCATCCGCGCCATGATGTCCGCGAAGTTAATGCCGGCGGCCTCGACCGCGATGCGAACTTCGCCCTCGCCCGGCTCGGGGTCGGCCGCTTCCCGAACTTCGAGGACTTCGGGAGCACCGGCCTTGCTGATCCAGACTTGACGCATGGTCCCGGAAGGATAGCCGCAGCGGCGACCTACCAGCGCACGATGTCGACCGTCGCCCCGTCTGCCCAGTCCAAGCGTGCGAACACGAGTTCGTCTCCGTCCCCAACGACCACCGCGAGGGCCTCTGCGAAGGGCACGGCTCCGATCAGAGACGGGTCTTCGGCCTGCGACGCGGTACGCAGCTCGACCCGCCACCGCCGCCCAGATTCGTCCCGGAGCGTAAGTAGCGGGTGCACCTCCCCGAAGGCTGCATCATCCGAGACCAGAAGCTGGACGCCAGCGGGCGGCACGCTTGGGCAACCCGGACCGGGCCCTGCCCAAGGCACGCTTCGTGGTTCGATGAGACCGGGGACGTCGACTCTTCCTCGAAGGAGGATGTCGACGAGGCAGCCAGCGGGACCGAGATCTTCGTCAGCCACGACATCGGCTGGGCCCACCAGGATCTCGGCACCGTCGCGTCGCTGGAACGCAGCGCTCCCATTGCCCTGGACGTGCAGAAAACGAGACTCGGCCTGCCGAAGAGCGGGTACCGCCCTGCGGACGTCGGCCGCGGTCGCGAGGACATCAAGCGTCTCGGTCGAGCGAATCATCTCGCCATCCCAGAACGATGAAGCGCGCCGCAGCGGCTTGCGCCCGCCTTCGTACCCCACCCGGTGCAATGCCAGCGTCGATCCGTCCGAGCCGATCGCCCGCAGAACCTCGTGCTGGACCTTGATCTTGCCGCCGGCGCGAACGACCAGCTGCATGGTTGCCCGCTGTGGGATCCCCTGATCATCGAACACGACGAGGCCACCGACCGGCCTTCCTCGCCCCGTTAACAGCAGGCTCATCACAGCCACCAGGACCGCGTACAACGGTAGGCGCGCCCAAGTCCCCAGCGATGGACGCTGCGGTGGCTCGGCTTTCCACAACTTGCCTTGGGTGAGCCGGGTTTCCGCGACCCAAAGGGCAAAGCCGCCGATCGCGGAGGCGAACAGCAGCAAGAACACCTGGAACACGCCCAGCTCCCACCGCATGAGGAGTTGCCAGTACAGCATCACGTCGTCTCGGAGGTAGTACCGGCCGCCCCCGAGACGTTACGACGCTGCGCTCAACCGTGCTCGATCACCGCGGCGATCGACTCGAGGAACCGCGGTTGCGCGTCGACGAACACGTTGTGGGCAGCTCCAGGGATCGCGAAGAATCGAGACCCAAGCTCGTCGCGAAGCACCCCCCGGTCGGCCTCGCTGATGATGCGATCCTCCTCGCCGTACACAGCCCAAAGGCGGCCAGCGTGGCGCTTCAACGAGTCCGAGAGATCGAGCGTCGTGTACTGCTCATGGGCGTGAAATCCGATGAACGGGCCCGGCTTGCTGTCCGAGAAGAGTGCCGCGGCCGGATGGGTGCCCGCTTGGCTCATGATCGCTTTTGCATCCTCGGTCGCGACCTTGGGTTCGTACAGGCCGCATGCCAATCCATGCGCGAACGTGAATCCTGCGTACTGCGATGACGCGGGATCCATCGCCTCGAGCTGGTCGAGATAACCGACGTTCGTCGTGTCGTCCTTGGCCTCGTAGACAGCCCGACAGTTGGTGATGATCGTCGCAAGTGACCGAGAGTAGGAGATCGGTGCGTTGACCAGCACGACTGTGCCGTGAAAGTTGGGGCGAGCATCCAAGTAGCGGAGCGCCACTGCACCCCCAAAGGAATGCGCCAGCAGGACGGGCTGCCGGATGCCTTCGAGGACGCGATCGAGGTCGGCGAATGCCTCTTCGAATGTGAACGCGGGCACCTCTTCTTGCTCGGAGCTCCGCCCCGCCCCCCGCCGGTCGTACACGACGACTTCACCGAGCGCCGCGAGCGGTTGAGCGGTCGTCGCCTCGAAGAGTGCGCTGTTGTAGCCGGGGCCGCCGTGCAGGAAGACGAAGGTGGGTGTGCCATCGCCAAAGGTTGCCCGGTACAGGTCCAACGCGGTTTCAGGAGCAGGTGCAGCCTCGGGCTCGGGCGAGGCCTCCGGGTTCGCGGACGCTACCGGATCCGCGGACGGAGGTTGTGTCGACCCCGAGCAACTCGCGAGGGCCAGACATGCACAGCTCAGAACGATCCGCTTCATAGTGGGGACCTCCTACCATTCAGAGCGAGGCAGGACGAGGGGTCCACATCATCGCTACGGGCGGAAGGACCCCCGTAACATCGACAACTGCAATGACGCGCTCTACGGTCGGGGTTGGGCGCTTTGCGCTGCTCAGAAGCCGTTGAGGGCGGCGTACGTCACGAGACCGGCGGCGACATCGGTGTCCATCGGGGCGCCGACGAGATAGGGGCGGTAGGCCTCGTCTCCTCGGAGGGTCAACGCGAAGAACGCCGTCAGGTATCCGCGGGTCTTGCTGGCAGTCTGTGCCGGGTCGTCAGTTCCCGTCGGGCATGCGCTGCAGGCGATGCCGCAGTTCGTGTCGTCGAGGAATGACATGTGGTTCGCGCCGAGCACCTCGATTTCGAGGGCGGGGCTCGACGCGTTGATGAAGTACTGGCGGAAGTTGTCTTCGGCCGGGGCGCAGGCCATGAAGCCATCCGAGGCGTTGGTCGTCTCGCCCAACAAGACGAGTGGGATCGAGATCGAGTCCATCAGCTCGGGGGTGACCGATGGATTCTCGGGCGTCGGGCCCTGCCCCGGTCCGCCCGCTGCGTCCACAGGGTCGATGCCGAACACACCGAGGGGGCGCGGGTCGGACGTCGCGGCGAAGATCGAGATCTTGCCACCCATGGAGTGGCCGGTCAGACCGATCGCGGCGGGATCGGCCTTGCCCTGCAGCGGCGAGGAAGCGTCGAGCCCCGCGAGAACGATCCAGTCCAGAATCTCCACGATGTAGTCGCGCAGCTGCACATGCGTGGTCGGGCTGAACAGCGACCCGGGCATCTGCGGCATGATCACGACGAAGCCATGCGAGGCGAGGTGTTCCCCGTAGCTGGCGTAGTCGGCGGGGCCGAGCTGGAAGCCGTGCGTGAACACGGCGGTGGCGTGCGGCCCGTCGCTGTCGGGGATGTACAGGGTCAGCGGGAGCGTGCCCGTGTCGACGGGCAAGTCGAACGTCGTCACCGTCCAGGTGTCGTCGCCTGGATCCACGGGGTCGGCGGGCAGCTCGCCGCCCGCGTCGGTGGTGTCGCCGCCGTCCGTCTCGGACCCGCCGCCGTCGGTTGTGTCGCCATCGGTTGTGTCGTCGGCCTCGCCGTCGGACCCGTCGCCGTCGGTTGTGTCATCGGCCCCATCGTCTGCTCCGCCGTCGGTGCCGGCGGCATCGCCATCGTCTCCGCCGGTGTCTCCGCTCGCGCTGCTCGAGGTGTCCCCGGCATCGACAGTCTCGTCAGCGAGGCCGTCGTCATCGGCCGCACAGCCGATGACGAGCGCAAGGATTCCGGGGCAGAACAGCGAGAGACGCCATGTGTTGACCATTCGAAATAACTAACCGAACGGTCGGTAAATAAATAGAAGAATCGGCTAGACTTGCCGTGTGACCTCACCCGATGTCGCGAGAATCGGACCAGGGCGACCGCGGGACCCCGTTCGGCGGCAGCAGATTCTCGACGTGGCCCGGGAGGGCTTCGCCGAGTTTGGCTTCGCGGGCACGAGTCTCGCCGAGCTGGCCCGCCGCGTGGGGCTGACCAAGGCATCACTGCTTCACCATTTCGAGTCGAAGGAGGCGCTGTACCTCTCAGCCCTCGCGCAGACCGTCGCGGATCTCGGACGCCTCGTCATCGAAGCCGGTTTCGATCGCGGCTCCCATCTCGAGCGACTCGATCGACTCGGGGAGACCGTCGTCGACTATCTGGGGGAGCATCCGGCCGCGGCGAGTCTTCTGCTGTCTGAGTTAATCGGCCGCGGCCCGTTCGGACAGGGCGACGGCGCGGCCCAGGTTGACGCGACGTTGCGGGCGGTGGCGACGTTCCTGCAATCGGGCATGGACGCGGGGGTCTTTGCCGAGCAGTCGCCACAGCAGCTCACGATGTCGATCGTCGGCGTGCATCTCGTCTACTTCGCGGCCCGGGAGGTGACCCGGAGTTTCGTCGGCGAGGATCCCGTCGCCCCGGCGATGCTCGAGACGCGTCGGCGAGCCGTCCGTGAGCAAGTTCGGGCGTTGTGTCTCGGGTCCGGCGTCTGAGCTGAACGATCGCCTTCGCCCACGGGTGGACGTCGGCTCTCCGGACGTAGGGTCTCCAGTTCCGAAAACCTAAGCCCTGTCCCCGAGGGCCGTAGGCAAACCCTGGGCCGAAGAACTCTGCAACGGTCGGCGCTGGCGGTCGACTGAACCGCCGGGTGACACCGTCACGCACAGACGCCAGCGCTGCCCGGCGAAAGAAGAACCGGGCCCGAGCGGCCGGGCGCACACACAAGCGCGTACGCGCGCGTGCCGTGGTGCCGGGGGCACGGGTGCTGGTGACCCGGCGATGTCACGACCGCCGCTTCTTCCTCTCTCCCTTCGGCGACCCGCGCAAGGGCCACACGACCGAGCAGACGACGAGCTTCTACGGCTACACACTCGCCCGTGCCGCGCTCAAGTACGGGACCCAAGTCCACGCGGCCTGCCAGATGGGAGACCATCACCACCTGAGCATCACCGACGTGCTCGGGAACCGCCCCAACTTCAAGAACTCCGTGCACGGCAACCTCGCACGGGGGCTCAACGGCAGGTTCGGTCGCTTCGACACCGTCTGGTCCGGCGGTGGCTCCTGCGACACCGTCGCACCTTCCGACCACCAGTCGCTCGACGACCTCGCGTACACAGACTGCAACCCGGTCACCTCGGGCTTGGTCAAGTGGGCCCACCTGTGGCCTGGCTTCACCACGTACGGCTGGCGCTTCGGCGAGACCCGTACCTTCAAGCGCCCGGACTGGTACTACGACCCCGCAAGTCCCGACAACGACGAGTCCATCACGCTCACGCGCGCGCGGCCTCCTATCTTTCTCGAGCTGAGTGACGACGAGCTGTTCGACAAGCTCATGGTGCGCTGCATGGAGATTCAGCGGGCCAAGCAGGACGAATATGAGGCCCAGAATCGCCGCTTCATGGGCCTCAAGAAGCTCGCCAAGACCAAGTGGTGGAAGCGTGCAAAGTCTTGGGAAGACCGCTTCACGCAGATTCCTACGGTCGCCGCATCGAACAAGGGCAAGCGTATCGCTCAGCTCAAGCGCGACGCCAAGTGGCGAGCCGAGTACGCCGAGCAGCGCGAGAACCTCAAAGCGGGCCGACCCACCAAGCTGCCCTATGGCGCGTACTTGCTGCCGCGCATCTACGGCGTGCCGATGGCCAAGCCGCCCTGAGCTGGGGCCAGAGACCGCGAGGACGGCATCGCCCTATGCGTCGCCGTCCTTGTGTATTGGTTCGAGGTCGGTTGGTGGCTTCGTTTAGGCCCGAGAGTGCTCGTTTACGCACTCGGGCCTTCGTTTTTGCGGCAATCGAGGCACGCAAGGAGGCCCAGTCGAGGCTTCCGGCTCGCCGGTTCGGGTCGGTGCTGTTGGAGACCTCCCGTCCGGGATGCCGCCGACTGCCTGTAGAGGGTCGCCGGCCGACAGCCCTGCGTCGCTGTCGAGCGCCTGATAGATGGACTCGATGCGGTCCCCGATCGCCGCCGGGGCGCCGGGCTGAGCGGTCAGCATCGCGCAGGCCGGGAGATCTTCGGGACCCGTGAGCCACCAGTGGTGGCGTTTCATCTGCTCATACAGCGCCGCGAGTCGTTCGACGTCTGCCGGCTCGACCCGAGCACCGTGCCGGATCCGCCGCAGGATGAGGGTCACGAAGAAGTCGTAGACCCGACCACGCCGAAGGTTGGCAGCCTTCATCAGGTCGCGAACCCTGTCGGCCTCGGCCACGAACGCCTCTGGGTCGTCGCCGTACTTGACCAAGAGACCGGCCAGAAGCAGCCGGACCGGTGGAGAGACCGCAGAGAGCCACCCGAAGTGTTCCGTCAACTCGCGCTCCTTCGCCCGGAGCGACCCGACCAGCTCTCGCGGGGCCCCAGGGGTCGTCACGAGCGTCATCGCGGCCAGCCTCAGCGAAGTCCGCTCCGCCATGAACCCTCGGCCCTCTTCGAGCACAGAGGCAAGCTCGGTGAAGCGCCCGAACGGATCTTCTGGGACATACGCCCCACCCTCTTGCTCGGCTCCGCGGAACGGCATGAAGGGCAGATACCGCCCCCGGACCACCAGCGCAATCTGTAGACCAAGGACAGTTCGTTCGGCCAGTTGACGGGGCGGAAGTGTCGGGCCCCACTGAATCGCGCCGGACTTGAAGACGGCCAGCGATGGAACGTCCATCCGACCGCGACGGCGTTGCTCCGTGCTTCGTCGCGTCAGCAAAGAGGCACCGGGTCGAGATGCGCGTTCAACCCCACGGAGCCCGCATGAACCCCCCCCCGAGTTCCCCTCCCCTCTCTCTGCGCCGCTGCGCTCCTCACGCTCTCGCTGGCGACCGCCTGTGACAAGGGCGAATCCAAAGAGGGCGCCGCCGAGGCTAGGAGCGTCGGAGAAATCCGCAGGCCCCACCGCCAAGGCCGGCAAGGTCACCTACGAGCGACTCGAGACGCTCGACAACCACAAGATCCTGGCCGAGGCCGCCGACTTCACCAAGTGTGTCGCCGCGGCAGAGGCCCAGCTGGGCAAGGCGAGCAAGGTCGAGGGGGACGACCACACTTGGTACGCCATGAAGGGCGAGGAATGCCACTCGTATGTCCTCATGGGCGCGGGCGGCACGATGTCGCGCTCGAAGGGGCCCTACAAGGTCGGCTCCAGCGAGCTCGAGGAGTGCAAGAAGACCGCGGGGGGATGACGGGCTCTAGACATGTCACAACCTCGGCGAGGGCGCGGCCCGAACTTGGAAGGGTGAGCGAAGGGAGCTCCGCTCCTGCAGCGAGGGAAACCGAGAGGTCTCCCTTAGGGGCTAGTACCGCAGTAGCGAAGCTGCAGCACCGGAGCCGCCGCGACGCCCTCGGTGAGGACGAGCTCGATCAGCCGATCGTGTTGCTGCTCGGGGATGTGTCCCTTTTCGTTCAGACCTTGCAACGGCGCGCCCAGCAGCTCGGTCAGATTCGGGATCGCGTTCGAGTGGCCCGCCACCAATGCGACCGAGCCGGCAGGAAGCCCACGCAACGCCTCGACGAGCGACTCCGTGTCCGACGCCGGAAGCGTCACGACCTCGAGATCCTGCCCGGTCGCGGTCGGCCCCACCGTCAGCTCGGTTCGCTGCAGGTCGGTCGCAAACACGTGGGTCACCTCCACGTCGCTCAGCGTCCGCGCCAGACACGTCGCTCGCTCGGCCCCTTCGGGCAGCAACGGCGGGTCCTTCGTCCCATCGTCGGCCTTCTCCGCGTGACGAACCACGAACACTCGAGACTGCAGTGATGCCTCTGCGCGAACGTCGGTGGTCTCTGCCGCGGCCAAGGCAGCCGGCTCCGGACACCGCGTCGACGTCGGCGTGACCGAGCATCCGGCGAGCGAAAGCCAGGCAAGCGCAACAAGACCCAGTCCATGCTTCACGCGCGAAGTCTCGCACGTCGAAATCACGGGAGGCCGAGACAGGTCCCGATGTCTCCTCCAATCCAGATGATGCCCTCCTCAAACCAAGGCTCGCAGCTCATCTCAGCGGGGCAGCGCTCGAGCATGGTCAGGTCGCACCACGAAACGCAACAGAGTTCGTCGTCTTCGCAGTTCGGGTCCAGCTCGGGCAGGACCGCGGTGGACCCTGGCGGACAGAACGCAGGGAACAGCTGGTCCGGCGGGCTGACCAGCGGCGTTTGTGGTGGGAGGCAGACCAGGTCGTTGGCCAGGCCGTAGCAAGCCTCGCCGTCGGGACAGTTCTGATTCAGCGGGTTGCAGGTTGGCAGACAAACGTTGATCGACCCGTCGTTGCCGATCACGCACGAGGTCGTGGGATCGTCGCAAACGGGAGCGTTCTCGCTTCCATGACACAGAGCCGCGCAGTGGCCCATGCTTGTCTCAGGGTCCGCGCCCCAGCACATCGTGCCCAAAGCGCAGCTGTCGTGGCCCGAGGCCAACTCCCCGAGAATCACGCACGGCTCGCCCAGCTGGTCCGGGCCGACAGGGCTACAGCGGGCGCTGTCCCAGACTCCACTGGCGTCACTGCTCCACGCAACGCACTTCTCGCCGTCGGGACACTCGCTGTCCCAAACGGAGCACAGCGTGACGACCGCGGGAACGTCGGTTGGTACCGGAAAACCAGAGCCGCTGTCCGCTTCGCTGGTGCCTTCCGTGGTCGTTCGCGGTTCGGGCAGCCCCGTGACGGTGGAGGGGCTGGTCCCGCTCGGGCTGGTCGGGGTTCCTGTCGCCGAAGGCAGCGCCGTTGCAGACCCGGTGGTGGTGCTCGTGGCGCCCTGAGCACTCCCGGATTCACCATCCCCTGTGGTCGCCACCGCTGGGCCGCAAGCGACGAGGGCGAGGCAGAGGGCTGAGATGGCGAGTGGCGATTCAGACCTCACCGCACCCAGCGTAGCAGGATAGCGGATGGGGCGAGGGCAGGTCGCCGAGCCGGCTCCGTTGCCCGAGACTTGTCGGGCACAAGCAACCGATGAGGGACCGCACAGGGGGTCTCGGGGCGCCGCTGGGGCAGCTCCACCGAGCCTAGCAGCGGAGATAAGAGTCTTCGCCCATGCCAAACCATCCGTCGACTTCGAGTCGCCCATCTTCCGTCGTCACAGGCCTGTGCGAGCAGGACTTGTTGCGGACGCTGCAGCGCTGCCGCGGCGACCTCGCCGAGCACCTCGAGGGTGACAGCGAGCCTGTGGATGAGTCGCTCGTGGCCTGCGTCCAGCTCGCGCTACCGCTGCGTGCCGTGGGACCCTTGCCGTGCGAGTCACGACCGGCTTCGCCGATGCTGGTCCGAGGCTTCGGTATGCAGCTGCACGCCGCCGTTTCCGCGTTTGGCCGGGACCGCAAGCGCCTCGAGCGAGTGTGCCGCTATCTCCTGCGGCCACCGTCTGCACTCGATGCTGTGCAGCGGACCGCCGACGGGCAGGTTCGGGTGCACTTCAAGAAACCAATCGCTTCGGGGCCACCTATGCCCAGATGAGCCCGCATACCTTTCTGACCCGGCTGTGTGCGCTCGTCCCCCCTCCGAGGGCGCACACGGTTCTGTACTACGGCGTTCTGTCGGCCCACCACGCACTGCGTTCGGCGGTTGTTCCTCGCGGTGACGAACCTGCGCCCGAGCCCAAGCAGCTCGCGCTGTTTGTCCCTCGCGGACACATCGAGCTCCCGGCCACGACCACCTTGCTCGACGCTCAGTTGCGTGATGCTGCTCCGTCCCGGCTGTCCTGGATGACGCTGCTGGCCCGCGTGTTTCGCATCGACATCTCCGTGTGCGCCCGCTGTCGCGGGCCCATGAAGGTGACTCGGTTCGTCACGACGCCCGAGGACATCGCGGCCGAGCTTCATGGTGCTCGGCCACCGCCGCGTGGGCCTGCGGCCGGTCAACTCCAGCTGTTCTCGGCTCTGCCCTGAACGCTCTGGGCTCTACCTCTGGATGCGCGCCGGTTCGCCCCGGGCTCGTCTCGGCGTGCCTGGATTTTGGCCTCCGTCGCTCCGTGCTGCGCTTCGGGCCCGCCTTTCGCCCACGATGCCTTCGCGTTCCGAGGCTCAGCCCCAATCCACACCCGGCCGCAGGCCCGCTGCCCAACGACCGCGCTCGCTGGCAGCCCCCCGTACTCCTCCTGCCCGGCTTTTTCCCACTTCATTTCGCTTAAACGCCCAGCAAGAACTCGAGGGTCCATGCCTGCCTAGCTGCCGGTCGGGGGATGTGGGTTCCCAACGAAGTGAGGACGGGCTCGAGAGCCCGTGGCAGCCACCGCGTCATGGGGAGGGAAGTCCGTGTCGCTCAAGCTCCTTCTGCTGGTAGCTTGGGTGGCTGTGGTTCCGGCCGTAGCGCGTGCCTTCATCATCTTCGCGCTCCTGGCCGCGACGGTGAGCTGCCGGCGTGACGAACGGCCGGACGCGCTCATGATCCCGGACGCGGCCGCTGACGATTCGCAGTGGAGCCGGGTCGTCGTGCATGCGACGCTGGATACCCCTGTTGGGGTGAAGATCTCTCCGGGCGTGGCATTGCTGACCGGACGCGCCAACTATGGCGGCTTGCTGCCCGCCCCGGGCTTCGAACGCGTAGATGCGTTTCCGGTGCAGCGGCGCTGTCGCCGGGGGTCGATGTGTGCCGTCTCGGTCAGGCAGCGGCTTATGACGGTCGTCTTCGCGTTCGATCCGGTGGTCGAGGTCGACCTCGCGATGCCCGAGGACGGGGCGCGTGTGTCCTTCCCTCGCTATCGAGACCCGGAGTCGACGAGCGCAGCGCTCGCCAAGGTGTACGAGCAAAGCGCCGCGCTCGAGTGGGTGTGTCTGGACCACCGACTGGAGCGGGCGGAACGTCTGTCGCAAGCGCGGCGGGCAGAAGCTGTTCTGCGGCAGACCGCTGCCCAGGCGCGGCGCGGCGTCGTGAGGCGGGCCGCGGACCTGGCCTTGGTCCAGGGCCAGTGCACCGGCGCCGCCGCCAATCGTGCGATCGCGGAACAATTGCTCGACACGCTCCAGCCAACCGCGCCGGAGTTGAGCCTATGGACTGATGCGTTGAGCAAGCTCGGGTCCCTGGCTCGAGACTCGGGTCGGGCCCGGGCGCTCGTCGACGCGGTGATCGAGCAGCACCCCCAGCCCGCGGTGGGGGCGAGGCTGCTGTTCCTTCGCTTGCACGGTCTCGGAGACGACGCGGACCCTCATGTGGTCGAGGAGCTGTTGCGGCGGCTCGCGTCGCCTCGGTTTGCCAAGACGACACCGGCCCGTCTGGCGAACTCCCTCGACCGCGTTCGCAACGCGGTCGCGCTACGCCCCAACGATCGACTTCCTGACCTTGAGTTCTCCGGCCTCGGCGGCGAGGCGATCCGGACGCCGGACTCCGGAGCGCGACTCGAGTTGCTGTACTTCAGCGCGTCCTGGTGTGACGCCTGCATCAAATCGCTCCCGAAGATGCGGGCGCTCGCTCGAGCCCATCCCGAGGTGCGGATTGTCTACGTGCTGTTCGACGGGCTCAACGACGCCCGACAGTTTGCGAAGCAGCACGCTCCCGTACCCGGAGAAATCGCATGGACGACCCCGGACGAGCGCCAGGGCCTGCACCCCAGAGTGTTCAGGTACGCGATGCTGCCATCGTTTGTGCTCGCGGCCGCAGATGGCGACGTCATCGCGACCTCCGACGAAACCGAGTTCTCTGCGCTCGCGGAAATCGTGGCGGGAGTTGAAGGGCGCGAGGACGCTCCTAGAGCCGCGCTTGGCATAGCTTCGGCGGAGCGAGGATGTCGTTTCGCAGAGGACGCTTCCCCTCCGGTTGAAGACGATTCGGTGTCTGCACCCGAGCTCGTCAGGTCGCCAGAGTCGGGGACGCCGTAGACCGCGGTGAAGCACCCCGACAGCATCGTGAGGGAGACCGCCCCGAGCACCCGCAAGCTCGACGGCCTCGCCGCGCAGAACGGACACGCTCCTCCGAGGTGGAGGTGCATGTCCTGACGCAAAAAAGCCCGACTGCATCTGCAGCCGGGCTCTCCCGTTTGCGCCTACGAATCGCTTACTGAACCGAGCAGCCTTCAGCCTTGAACTCGGGGTCGATGTTCTCGTAGGCCTTGGCACCCGTGGTGAAGCTGGGGTCCTCGGTCATGAGCGTTGCGTTGTAGCTGTCCTCGGAGATGGCGACGATGTCGCTGGCCGGAATGTCGTTCCAGTTGGTGCACCACACGGCGTCGGCGTCGGCGATGGAGTTCGCGATGGAGCTCTCTTCGTCCAGGTCGTAAAGCTTGGAGCGGGTAACGTCGTCCATCCCGAGCAGGGTGGCGACTCCGTCGGCGAACCCGCCGGTCTCAATGTCGGTGCGGGTCACGTAGACGACGTTGTCGCAGCCCATGTTGCGCAGGACGAGGGTGGGGTGCAGGTCGGACCAGCCGCCGGCGGAGACGGTGCCGTCGGGAAGCTCGAGCGCGCGGGCCAGGCCGGGCTCAGCGGGGCTGTACGACAGGGCGGTGCGCCAGGAGGCGGGGCCGATCGCGTGGAACTTGCTCGTCTTGATCTCGATCTCAAACTCGATCAAGCAGTTGTCCTCCCCAACACAGGCCACCGCCGCGTGGGCCTGCGGCCGGTCAACTCCAGCTGGTCTCGGCTCCGCCCTGAACACTCTGGGCTCTACCTCTGGATGCGCGCCGGCTCGCCCCGGGCTCGTCTCGGCGTGCCTGGATTTTGGCCTCCGTCGCTCCGTGCTGCGCTTCGGGCCCGCCTTTCGCCCACGATGCCTTCGCGTTCCGAGGCTCAGCCCCAATCCACACCCGGCCGCAGGCCCGCTGCCCAACGACCGCGCTCGCTGGCAGCCCCCCGTACTCCGCAGCCCCTGCTTTTTCCCACTTCATTTCGCTTAAACGCAGGGCCGGCCTGACGCTCGGGAGGCCCGCGCCGCTCTTCAACACCTCGCAGCGCTCGTTGGATGGTCCGACGCACAACTGAAGGGCTGGGTGGCGGCCTACGATATGGCGACCGCTGAGCCCACCGCTGAGCCCAGTATTGCGAAGTGAAGAGCGCTCGTGTGTCCTCCACTCTGCATCTGTCACCGCCGTTTGTGCCTGCTACAATCGCCACTTGGATTGAAAGCGATGGATGCGAAACGCAAGCGCTGGATGATGATGCCGCTGGCCGTGCTGCTGGCCACATGCGGCCAGCGGGTCACGACCGACAATGATGATGAGCCCCAGGTGCCCACCAGCTGCGAGGCGCCGCCGCGGCCGCGACTCGATGCTCGGGTGCAGTGGGTGCCGGCGTTTCAGAACGTCGCCATCGAGGATGCGGTCAGCCTGGTGAAGGTGTTCGACGGCCAGTGGTATGTGCTCGCCAAGACGGGGATCATCTACACGTTCGAGGACCGACCCGATGCGCGCCCCACCGTGTTCCTCGATCTCTCCGCCCGCATCGAACAGGCGGCCGAGGCTGGGCTGCTCGGCCTCGCATTCCCGGAAGACTTCGCGGAGTCGGGTCGGCTGTTCGTCCACTACACCGCCCCGGGCGGCACCGCGTTCTTGTCGCGTCTGTCCGAGTTCTCGTCCGCCGATGGCGTGACCGCCAACCCGCAGAGCGAACGCATCGTTCTCGAAGTCGACCAGCCCTACGCCAACCACAACGGCGGCGACATCCACTTCGGCATCGACGGCCACCTGTACTGGGGGTTGGGCGACGGCGGCAGCGCTGGCGATCCGCTGGGCAGCGGTCAGGACACCGGCACGCTTCTGGGGGCGATGCTTCGGCTCGACGTTTTCCCGGAGGCACCGCAGCCCTACGGCATCCCGGCGGACAACCCGTTCGCGGGCGGCGGCGGCCGGCCCGAGATCTTCGCGTGGGGTTTTCGCAACCCCTACCGGTGGACCATCGACCGCGAGACCGGCGACCTGTGGGTGGGCGACGTCGGTCAGCACACGTGGGAAGAGCTCAACCGGGTGCGCCTCGGCGGCAACTACGGCTGGGACACCACCGAAGGCGCCGAGTGTTTTGCCGCCGACCAATGCGACACCGCCGGCCTGCAGCCACCCCACGCCCAGTACCGCAACACGTCGTCGGCCTCGATCGTCGCCGGTTATCCCTACCGCGGGAGTGCCATGCCCGAGTTGCGGGGCACCGCCCTGTACAGCGACTTCTACTTTGGTTCGGTGTTCGCGGTCGACATCGAGGGCGGCGACCCCGAGGTCGTCGGCGAAGGTGCACGTGGCTTCGCCGGCTGGGCCGAAGACGACGACGGTGAGCTCTATGCCGTCAGCTACTTCGACGGGACGATCCACGCACTGCGCCCGCTGGAGCCCTCGGGCGAGCCCGATCGTTTCCCGCGCTCCATCCTCGAGACCGGCTGCGTCGACCCCAGCGATCTTCATCGGCCCTCTCCGGGCTCGATCGCCTACGACGTCAGCCATTCCTTCTGGTCCGACGGCGCCGACAAGCAACGGTTCCTCGCGCTGCCCGAGGGCACGAGTGCGACCATCGGAGCCCAGGGCCACCTCGACTTCCCCATCGGCACCGTGCTGGTCAAGTCGTTCTTCGACGCCGCCGAGCAACCGATCGAGACCCGCTTGTTCGTCCACCACGACGACGACGGGTGGGCTGGCTACACCTGGGCTTGGAACGCCGAGGCAACCGACGCCACGTTCGTCGAGAGGACGCGCACCGAGACCGTCGATGGCCAACCGTGGGTCTTGCCCGGGCCGCGTGACTGCATGGCCTGCCATACCGCCGCGGCCGGACGCACACTGGGGCTGGAGGTCGGGCAGCTCTCCTCCGAACTGCTGGTCACGCTCGTGGGGGATCCCGTGCCCGCGAATCGCTTTCCCGCGGTCGATGCCGATGCGCCGCTCGGAGAACGAGCCCGGGCGTACCTCCACGTCAACTGTTCCCCCTGCCATCGCGACGAGGGCCCCGGCGGTCGCTCGAATCTCGACCTGCGCGCCACGATGTCGCTGGAGAACACCAACCTGTGCGGCTCGCCCCGCGCCGGAAGTCTAGACCTGCAAGAGGCGGCCATCGTCGTGCCCGGAGCCCCCGAGCGGTCCGTCTTGCTCGCCCGCATCGAAGCCGAAGGTGGTACCCGCATGCCGCCCTTGGGTCGCACGACCGTCGACACCGCTGGCGCCGCATTGGTCGGCGAGTGGATCGCCTCGCTCCAGAGCTGCCCGTAGGCTATGGCCAGACTCGAAAGATTCGGAACCGGGGGCGTGTGCGATCGGCGTCTCTACTTCATGGAACTCGCCGACATCGCCTCTCTCCCCTCCGACCTGTCGTTAGAAGGCCGGCATTTTGCCTGCGCAATCTTGCTCGACGGCGCCGCGAACGACGTCGAGGCAATCGGGCGCTTCGTGGTCTCGCTCCTCGAGCAAGGCCTCGTTTACGCATGCACCTGGGGTCCGGGTTGCGAGCGTGTTCACGACATCATCGACGAAGAGGTCGTGGGTGGGGGGCCGGACGTGCCACGTTTCCCATTCGAGACGATGACGACGTGGCACGCCGACGAGTCGCTCGACGACGCCCTTTGGTTTTGGTTGTCCAACACCTTTCCGGACGACAAGTTCTTCGACAGCTGCACGTCTTCCCTTGTGCTCTCAATCGGCAATGCCGAGTGGTCAGCGCGGGCTCGCGAGGCCGTAACCGATCCGACGGGTTTCTGCAGGCGTGTCCTCGAGGCAGAATCGTAACCCGCCGGCCAACACGCAGAGGCGACCAGCGAGCCACCACGCGTTGCAGTCGAAGAGCACCGAGGTGAGCCTGTCCCCGAGCAGCTCGCGAGGGCGAGGCATGCACAGCGCAGAACGATTCCGCCTCATGGAGGGGACCTCCGGCGATCCACAACGAGGGGCCGCACGCGTAGCCGTACCGACTCAAACTATCCTACAGTTCGAACGTGCTTTCGGTGCTCATCGGCGCGTGGCTCGAAGGCGTCGAGCTTCGCTGGCAGGCACCCGAGCCCTGCCCAAGCACCGAGCAGCTGGAAGCGTCCTTGAATGCCGCGCTTGCCCAGGACGAGCTCGCGTGGGCTCGGCTTCGCGTCGATGCCACCATCGCTTCGGTTCCCGACGGACTCCAGCTCGAGCTTCTGATCGATGACGGGACCGGTCCGGTCACCCACCGTGCGAGCTCGGCGGAGTGCGCGACGTTGGTGGCCGCACTGCAGATGCAGGTGCTCCTGGCGGCCGCCGGCGCGCCTCCCGAACCCGAACCCGAACCCGAACCCGAACCCGAACCCGAGCCTGAGCCCGTACCCGAGCCCACGCCCGAACCCGTCGCCGAATCGCGGCTACGTGGAGCTGTATGGGGCGAGGGAGGGATGGGCGGCTTTCGAGTGCCCAACTTCGACGCTCGTTGGGGAGTGGGCGCCGGCATTCGCTGGGATGCGTGGACGGGTGAGCTTGGATTCTCGAGCGTGGTCCAAACGCGCGCGCCGCATCCGTCGTTGCCCGACATCGCGGTCGACGTTCGGCAGTGGAGCCTCGTAGGACGTGGGTGCTGGAGCTTTGTCCGCGGGCCTGTCGAGCTTCCGCTGTGCGTCGGACTCGAGGCGGGTGCGGTCGCCGTGCGAGGCGTGGGGGTCGACCGACCTCGGCGGGCGCGGGGCCCATGGCTGGCGGTAGCGCCAAGGGCCGGGCTTCGGTGGGTCCCGATCCCGCGACTCGCGATTGGACTGGATGCTGAGGCCTATGGCGCGCTCATCGTCTCCCCGGCCACGGTGGATGAGGAAGACCCCTGGTTCACCCCCGGGCGGATCGGTCTGGCCGGGCTCCTTCGGGTGGAGATTCGAATCCCGTGACCCGTATCACCACGTCGTCGTCACGAAAACCCGGGCGGCTGGCCACAGAGGCTGAAGGATGAGTCTCGTCAGCACGCCGACCCCGCCCGCGGTCTCGGAGGTCTACCGACGCTACTTCGACTACGTGTGGACGAACCTGCGGCGACTCGGTGTGCCCGCCGACGCCCTCGAGGATGCGTGCCACGACGTGTTCCTGGTCGTGCACCGCCGGCTCGATGCATTTGATGGCCGCTCCTCGATCCGCACCTGGCTGTTTGGGATCACCCGCCGGGTGGCTGCAGACCATCGGCGTAGCGGCTCTCGAGAGTCACGCAAGCGGGTGGCGCTCGGCCACATCCCGTCCGCAGGCAACAACCCCAGCGACCGGTGGTCCCAGCGACTCTGGCTGCAGAGCACCCTCGACGCACTCGAACCCGAGCGTCGGGAAGCGTTCGTGATGCTGCAGCTGACCCAGCTCACCGCGAAGGAGGCCAGCGTCGTGACCGGCATCAACGCCAACACTCTGTCCGCTCGGCTTCGTGCAGCGCGGCGGGACATTGCGCAGGCTTGGGACAACGAGGAAGCCCTGGAACGGGCGGTCCTGTACGCGGCGGTCGAGGAGCAAGCCGACCAAGGGGCGAAGAAACGCGTCCTGGCCGGGCTGGTTCCGCTTGGCCTTGGGTGGACCCCCAGCAGTAGTCCGAAGCCCGTCGGTGGACTGAGCGTGCTCGTGGGCGTTGGCACGGTCGGTCTGGCGATCGCGGTTGCGGCGACGAGGCCACCAGCTCCACCGTTGCAGACGGCCGCGCGAGTCGAGATCGCCGAGCCGACTCCAGCGCGCCAAGCTCCGCCCCAGCCGAAGCCAGAACGGCCCGTGATGCAGCCTACCGAGGATCCCGAGCCCGAACCCGACAAGCCGACTGTTGTCGAAGCGCCGCCGGCGAAGAAGCCCAAGCGCACCAAGAAGCCGAAGGACAGCCTCGCCGAACAGACCGCGCTGGCTGAGAAGATCAAGGCCGAGGCTCGACCGAAGGCTCTGCTCGAGCTGGTGGGGCAGTACCGGCGGCGCTATCCCGACGGTTTTTTTGCCGATCGAGTCAGCATTCGAGCGATCGAGGCCCATTGCACGATCGGCCAGCAGCGGCACGCAAACGCGGAGATAGCGGCCCTTCGCAAGCGGTCGGCAAGGTTGGCCGACCGAGCTCAGCAAAGATGCGCAGACGCCTTGGACACGAAAGCGTCTGCGTCCGGCCACCAAGGGAATCGATGAAGCTTGTCAGCAGGTATGCCGTCGTTTTCGGTCTCCTCGCCGGATGTGTTGCCGACCCGGTCTCCGGGGGCGACTCGCTGTCGGGCGGCTCGGGCTCGGGCGGCTCGGACCCTGGCACGGACGACTCCGCCGCAGACACAGCCTGCATGGACGGCGTACCCAGCGGCGTCGCGACGGCGTACCAAGCCGCACTCAGCAGCGGTCTCGGCCGGGTGTCCGAGCTGGAGGCACGATTTGCCGCGGCGGTCGGCGACCCCGACACCGAACCGAGTGCGCTGGCCGAGTTCGTCGCGCAGGTCCAAGCAGGATTCCAAGAGGTCAGCGTGACGACGGACTGGATCCGATGCGAGTTCACCGACGAACATGCCACCCAAAGCCTGGAGCTGTGTGGCGCCGGCGGAAACGTACAGCTCTGCGACGGGCCGCACGCATGCGAGGGCGCGTGCACGGGGGCGCTGTACCGCCCCGGACCGATCGCGTGCGAGGGCACCTGCATCGGGCCGTGCGAGCTGGCAGTCGCAACAGCTTGCGAGGGGTGGTGCGCAGGATCCTGCAGCTCACAAACCGACCCGGACTATACGGAGGGCACCTGCGACGGGGCGTGCGAGGGAGAATGCGGAGTCGCGTTTGGCTCCTGTCAGGGCACGTGCGCCGGTGGGTGCATCACCGAGTTCGGGCCTGGCGGTGATCCCGGGCCTCTGTATTGCCTAGGTGAGTGCCAAAGCGGGCCGTCCGAGTGCCTCGGCCGCGTCTACACCACATCTGCGAGTGACGCCTGCACCGACATCGCCGACTTCGCTGCTGTTGCTGGCCCGGACTGCGAGGCACCGTACGTCGTGTACACGACCTCGTTTGTCGCAGAAGTCTCCGGCGACCAACAGGCGCAGAACGAGCTCTCTGCGTTCCTCGCAGATGCACGACCCGCGATGGCCGAAGTGCTCGCCGTCGAGCACCAGTCCCAGATGATGCTCGACACCCTCGTTCCACCACCATGCGATGACGCGTCGCTGGAGATGGAGTATCAGCAGCTCGCCGCCCGGCTCGCGACGCTGCACGAGCGCGCCTTCGCCTGGGCTCTTCCGGCCGGCGAAACGCCCTGGGACACCGAGTGAGCAGGCCGAGAGGCCACGAGCCGGCAAGACTGCGATACCCAACCCACCCCCGATTGGGCGGGGTATCCTCGTCCTGTGTCGACGCCCTCCGCCCCGACCCCGAAGGAGAAGCCTCGTTGGGAGCTGCGTGCGTTTGGGTTGAGTATCGCCATCGTTGCTGGTGTCGCCGGCATCAGCTTTCTCCTCGCGTCACTTGTCGCTCCGCTTGTCGCAGCCGTCGGACTGGATGGCTTCGCGAGCTTCCTTCACGCCGTCCCGGTCATCCTGGTGTTCATCACAGCCCTGGTTCTCAACGGCATCGCCGCCGGATCGGACTCGCGCGGCGCTGGTCTGGGCGCCTGGGTCGGGTTCGGCCTCGTGGTGTTGATCATGCGCGGCCTCGCGGCGCTGTAGTTCGGCGCTGCAGGCGTGCTGGTTGTGCAGCACTAGAGTGTTCGTCGCTCGAATAGCCGACGGCTCGCCCACGGGCCGGGCTGGCCCAATGGAGGCCAGACGCTTGCCGAGCCGGCGCGCAAGCTCCTGAGGCCGGAGCAAAGCTGATCTGGCATGCCGTTCGCACGAAGGCTCGACCGTGAACCGCGATGCTATGATCGAGTTGTGGCGGACCCCATGCACCGTCGGGCGACATACGACGACGTGCTGTCCGCGCCGCGGGACAAGGTGGCCGAGGTGATCGACGGGCAACTCCATCTGCACCCGCGGCCGGCCCTCCCACATGCGGCCGCGGCCTCAGCGTTGGGTGAAGAGCTTGGGCCTCCCTTCAAGCGTGGAAAGGGCGGTCCCGGCGGCTGGATCATCTTGGATGAGCCGGAGCTGCACTTGGCCGACGACATCCTCGTGCCCGACCTCGCTGGGTGGCGACGCGACCGTCTCCCAGCCCTACCCGCCGAACCCTATCTGACGCTCTCGCCAGACTGGGTATGCGAGGTGCTCAGCCCGGCCACCGCGAAGACCGATCGCGCCGACAAGCTCCCGGTCTACGCCCGAGAATCGGTCCGGTACGTGTGGCTCATCGACCCGCTGCAGCACACGCTCGAGGCCCTGCGGCTACACGGGGAGCACTACTCGTTGGTGGGCGTCCACACCGACGACGCGGTGGTGAACTGCGAACCGTTCGAGGTTTTCGACCTTCAGCTGTCGGTGCTGTGGGCTGACGTCGAGACCCCGAAGTGAGAACCGGACTGCAGCCGCTGCCCAGCTCAGTAACACTTCACCTTCCAGCGGTACGCCCATCCGTACCCATGCTGACCCGCCGCCACCTGTGCCAGCGCCTCCTCGTGTGGCTCCCTCTCCTGCTTGGCGCCGTTCCGGCTTGCAAGGACCTACAGGCCAGCCGAATCGCGTACATGCAGATGCAGCCAGCGGGCGAAGGTTTTGTGGTCGCGGGGCACATCCCCGATGAGGTGACAGGTGAACAACGGCTTGGCCGCGTCGCGTTGATGGACACCAACGGGGTCATTCATCACAAGCTCGACGAACGCACCGTGTTCGCAATCGAAGGGATCACCTCCGAGGTCATCTGGATCACCCGCAAGACCGCGACCAAGGACCTCAGCGCCAACACGACCGACACGCTCGCCCCCAAGCCTGGGATCACCGAGGCAATCGCAGCGCACCCCGTTCTCTCGACGAGCTACGACGTCCTGGGTCTGCACGAAGGCAAGCTGGTGCTACAGGGAGCCAACTCTCGTAGCTACACCATCGATGCGGCGGGGAGCATCGAGCCTCTCACGGAGGACACTGACACCGAGAAATCCCCGCCGAGATCCGAGGGCAACCGCGATCAGGTCCGGCCGCGACTGGAGCCGATCCCAAAAAGTGACCGCGGCACCAAGATCCACGCTGCGCTCGACAACGCGAGCGCGTTCACCGACAGCGCCACCGTGCTCGGTGCAGCCTCCCCGGACCTCGTGGTTCTCAGCACCGCGTTCGCCAAGGGGTCGGTTTCCTCGCAGATCAGCCGGGTGGGACCTTCGGGGATGATTCTCTGGACGTCCTCCCTCGCCGAGCTTGCCGCCCCACTGAAGCTCTCAGAGGCGGAGACCAAGCTTGTCGCGCTCACCCCTCATGGCGATGCGACGTGGCTCCTGATCCGCGCCTCGAAGACAACCCGGCACCAGCAGACGGACTACTACGAGGTCGAGCACCGACTCCTCCGGCTCGACGTGGACACCGGAGCGGCCGCTGAGGTGAGTACCGTGAGGAACGAGCCGTAGCCGACCCAACCCTCAGGCAGGCTTGGGTGTGAACACGAGTGTGCACCAGCCCTTGTCCTCGACGAGGCGGCTGCACTTCAGCTCGAGCTTGTGCCCCGCTTGTTCGAAGGCGCGTTGTCGGTAGGTGTCATCGTCGACGGTCTCGCCGGTGTCCTTCCAGCCTTTGGCGGTCAGATGGGCGGTCCACTGCTTCTTCCCGTCTTCCGCGTTGGCGCCGAACTCATACGAGCGTGACCACTCCGCCCCACCCGAAGGGTCATCCGCGTCGCAAGCGATCGCCCCCGTGATCGCTGGAGCTGTGGCTTCCCAAGCCTCGGGAAGCGGACGGTCGTCGACTTTCATCCCGCCGCCGGAGCAGGGCTTGCTGTCACAAGCGGTGGTGAGCAGAACGAGCCCCAGGGGGGCGAGGAAGAGGATCCCGGGAAAGTTCATGAAGCGCGAGATGCCGACATCCTACGCCCAGGGCGAGGACATCACGAATCCGAATGATCGACCCACCCTGTGGTGCCGAGCACGCCGTTGACAGTCACGCCAACGCCCTGCAACAACACCTATCTATGTGGCGTACGCGTGGTCGTTGGAGTGGATGTGGTTCGGCCTTGGGGCTGTTGCTCGTGACGGGCTGTTCGGACGACACCGCGGCCGGCGACACCGACACCGGCGAGACAGGCGACGCAACCACCATCGCCACGACCGTGACCCCGACCGGTGGACCGGGCACACAAACTAGCGACGGGACCTCGACAGGCAGTGGTCCCACGTCGGGGAACGAGAGCTCCACCGGGGGTCCGCCAGTGGGTCCGGCCTGCCGCGACCAACCCGATGCCGATCGGAGCGGAACGCGGCGCTGGGAGGATGCGATGGGAACTGCGGAGGTCACGATCGACGACCCCGATGCACAGCGACGAAGCTACACCTTGAGCACCACCGCAAGCCTCGTCGACGGGCTGCCGAGCAATCCTCGAACTCTCGTTGAGCAGGACGACGACTCCACCCTGCGCTCTGGCCACGACCTCTTCGATGCGCTCTACGCCCTCGCGCTGGAGGAGACACGCGAGAACAGCGTCGAGTCGATCCAGGACTTTGCGTTCAACGACGGAGCGGAGGTTCCCTGCGGAGGCTGCTTCGAGACCGGTCGCAAGTGGAACTACGTCTGGACCCGAGACACCGCCTACGCGGTCGACCTCGGACTCGCCGGGCTGGACCCCACACGCGCTCGCAACTCGCTCGAGTTCAAGCTCAGCGAGCGACGCTCAGGCGGCGACCTTCAGGTCGTGCAGGACACGGGCACCGGCGGCAGCTATCCGGTCTCCAGCGACCGAGTCTCGTGGGCCGTCGGCGCATGGGAACTGCTCGCCCAACTCGATGGCGACGAGCGCGGAGCATTCCGGGACCGAACCCTCGAAGCGCTCACCAACACGCTCGAGCACGATCGAGAGATCGTCTATGACCCTGCCGATGGTCTCTACTTGGGGGAGCAGTCGTTCCTCGACTGGCGCGAGCAGACCTATCCCGAATGGACGGCCGCCGACGTCGTGCACATCGGCATGAGCAAGGCGCTGTCGACCAACCTGTTGCACTACAGGGCCATGCGTGTCGCGGCGTCTCTCGCCGATGAGACCGCCGATGCAAAAACCAGAGACCGGTTTGACGGATGGGCCGATGACTTGCGGGCCGCCATCGTAGAGCGGTTTTGGCTGGAGGACGAGGGCATGTTCTCGACCTTCGTCACCACCGGACTCGACCCCGCCCCGGCCCGTCGATACGACCTGCTCGGCTCGTCCTTCGCCGTGCTGTTCGACGTCGCCAACGCAGATCAGGCCTCGCGGATCCTCTCCGCCTACCCGCACTACGGCCCCGGAGCACCCGTCGCCTGGCCTCAGCTGCAGGACATCCCCATCTATCACAACCGCGGTGAGTGGCCATTCGTCACCGCCTACTGGCTGCGGGCCGCCGCCAAGGCTGGCAACGCTGCGGTCGGCGAGAAGATGATGCTCGCCCTGATTCGCGGCGCAGCGATCAACCTCTCCAACATGGAGAACTTCGAGGCCGGCTCGGGCGCGGCATGGCTCGAAGACGGCCCGGCGAGCGGACCCGTCGTGAACTCGCAGCGCCAGCTGTGGAGCGTCGCGGCCTATGTCTCGATGGTTCACCACACCCTGTTCGGACTCCAGGCCGAGGTCGATGGCTTGCACGTGAGGCCGTTCCTGCCCGCCGCGATCCGCAGTTCGGTGTTTGCAGGAACCGACGAGATCATCCTCAACGACTTCCGATATCGTGGACAGAGCATCAAGGTCGTCCTCGAGTTGCCCGAGGACGCGGGCACAGGCGCACTGCAGGTCGGCACGATCCTGGTCGGCGATACCGAGATGCGCGGCGATCTGTTGGAGGGCCTCGAAGACGGCAGCTGCGTCACCCTTCGGCTGCTCGCCGGGCAAGACGACGCAGGCACGCTGACCGAGGTCGCAGACGCCGACTACCGCGATGTCTTCGGGCCTCGAACACCGCAGATCACCAGCATCGATGGTGCCGCTGGCCAGGTTTCCCTGGGGCTCTCCACCAGCGAAGCCGCCGATGTCACGTGGCGGATCTACCGAGACGGCGAGGTTGTGGCCGACGAGCTCGCGGGCACGACCTCCTCATGGACGGACCCGGACTTTGACGCCAACAGTGCCCAGACCCCCTGCTACGTCGCCGAGCTGACGTTTACGGGCAGCGGCAACCACTCCCAGCACTCCCCGCCACAGTGCTGGTGGGGCGAGGGGTCATCGCGGGTGAGCGTGGTTGGCGCCTCGCAGTTGCAGAACGTCGGCGGCACCGGCGTGACCAACCACGGCCGCTTCCACTACGAGGGCTGGGGGGATGCGGGCCACACCCTCACCGTCCCCAGCTTCACGCCCACCCAGAGCGGGCCGCACCTGCTGCAGGTTGGCTACGGCAACGGTGCCGGATCGATCAACAGCGGCATCACCTGTGCGGTCAAGCGCGTCGTGGTCGAAGAGGTCAGCAGTGGCGACGTGGTCGCGAGCGAGCCCATCATCATGCCGCACCTCGGCGATTGGTCCGTGTGGGCTCTGTCGAGCTTCGCTCCGGCGAATCTGACCGCCGGCGTGGAGTACCGCGTCGTGATTTCCGGAGACGATCAGACGGTGAACATGTCCGCGTTCTCCCACTTCGAGGCGTACACGGGCGGACTCGGCGGTGACGAAGGCGAGTTCAACCGCGTGAACATCTCCGACGTGCGAATCCTGGCCCGGTAGCCCGGCCCCTAAAGCCGAAGCCTGTCGTAGGTGACGACCTTGATGAGCGGCTGCGGCAGCATGGCCTCGACCGTGGCGATCCGCTTCTCGACGGAGCCGAGGCCGTTGCCCGCCTTGGCCTGGTTACCCCACTGCTTGAGGTGATCGGTCGTCACCTTGCGGATGTTGTTGGGCTTCGCCCACTCCCCGCAGATCCTTTGTCCCAGCGTGTTCATCTGGGTCCGAACCGCTGCACCGCCGCCGCCCTTGAGGGCGTCCTCGGTCTGTTCGAGCCAGCCATCGGCCAGCCAGCTTCCCTTGTAGAACTTCTCGACGAAGTCCTTGTACTGGCTTTCGCCACCCCGCGTCGACGCAGGCGCGGCGCGAAACACCAGCTGGAAATAGCCCGCGTAGAGATCCTTGAACTTCATGTCGCTCACATCACGCACCTTCGTCACCGCCTACATCGCAGTGACGCCCGCCGCGAATCGTACCAGGAGTCGGTCCGCAACGCCTCACAGCGTCTTGTCGGCGATCCGATGCTTCGGATTCTCGGGGTCGAGCGCTTCTTTGGCGGCCTTGTCGCGACGTTCGCTGTAGCGATCGACGAGCAAATCTCGCCGGTCGCGCGTGAGAACCGTGAACTTGTAGAGCTCTTCCATCACGTCGACCACACGGTCGCGATACGGAGAGTCCTTCATGCGCCCGTCCTCGTGAAACTCGTTGTACGCCTTCGCGACCGAGGACTGATTCGGGATGGTCAGCATTCGCATCCAGCGGCCAAGAAGACGTAGCGTGTTGACGACGTTGAACGACTGGGACCCGCCGCACACCTGCATGACGGCCAGCGTTCGGCCCTGGGTGGGGCGAACCGCGCCCATCGACAACGGGATCCAGTCGACCTGATTCTTGAACACGCCGGTGACCGCGCCGTGCATCTCCGGCGAGCACCAGACTTGGCCCTCAGACCACAGCGATGCCTCGCGAAGCTCGACAACCTTCGGGTGCTCTTCGAGACCCGGCGCTTTCACGGGGAGCTCGCGCGGGTCGTAGATACGAACTTCGCAGCCGAGTTCCTCGAGGATTCGCCCCGCCTCTTCGGTGACCAGACGACTGAAGGACCGCTCTCGCAGCGATCCGTAGAGCATCAGAATCCGAGGCGGATCGTCTCGCAACGTCACGCTGGGGATCTGCGGGACGCTGGGTGCGGGAGGGTTCCCGTCGTGGTGACTCATGATGGCTGCTCCGCGCGCAGCGCTTCGATGACCCAGTTGACGTGTCGTTTCTCCGCCACGGCAGTGCCGTGCTTCCGCATGCACTCGGTTTCCAACACCCATGCGTGCGTGCCCACGTTGTTCTCGAACGTGGACCCGGGGACAACCTTCCCGTCGGGCATCACTTGCCGCCCCTGGATGCGGGTGCGACGAAGGATTTCGAGCGATGCCAGCCGAAGCAACTCATAGCGTTGCTCAGCATGCTTGGGCTCGACCTCGATCGAGACGATGAGCTTCCCGAACGTGGGGTCTTTGTTGACGAGCTTGTCGCCCACCTCGAACCCGGTGTCGAACCGGATGCCGACGGCAGTCACGCCGTTTGTGTCGGAGGCCCGCAGTCCCTCGAGCACGGTCGTCTCATCGGGCAGCTCGATCTTGTCGAAGATCCCTGCGTTGGGCACGAACAGACCGCGCCCACCATCGCGTGAGTCCTTGAGCTCGGCGCGAAACCCCTCCGCGTTGATCCGGTACTCGCGAGCGACCCGAACCTTCTCGACCGCGACCTGATCGAACGGGATCGGGGCACCGCGTGCGACCAGGTACTGCAGCTGCACGAGATTCAAGGGCACCAATGCGTCGCCCTCACGGATCCGATACGCCTCCTCGGTGACCGGGTGCTCCACCTGGATCCGCGTGTTCATCTCGAGCAGGTAGAAGTGCCCGTCCTTGAACATCAACTCGACGGTGCACGCCCCGACGTAGTCAACGTTGTCGGCGATGCGCACCGCGATCTCGCACATGCGATCCTCGAGTGCGGAGTCTTGCCGAAGCACGGCAGGGGGAGCCTCCTCTTGGATCTTCTGGCTCGCGCGCTGCTCACTGCAGTCACGCATACCGAAGTGCCGCGTGTTGCCGAAGCGATCTCGGACGACCTGAACCTCGAGGTGCGTCGTCTCTGAGATGTTCTGCTCGAACATCACGCCGGGATCCCACCCGTTCAAGCTGATCTCTCCGAGAACCCGAAGGACCGCCGAGGGAATCTCCGATGGGTTCTCCAGGACGACCTGACCTCGCCCGCCGCCGCCGTTCGCTGCCTTGAGGCGACCAGGGAACGTGAAAGCTCCCCCGGCATGGGCCTCGATGATCTGGGAGGCGATCGCCTCAGGATCGGCGTCGTCGATCACGATGCCGGGGGTCACCGCGTTGGGGTCGATCGCTTGGGCGAGCTTCCGAAACTCGCGCTTGTCCCCTGCCCGCTCGACGACATCCTGCATGGGTCCGATGAAGGCGATGCCGCTGCTCTGAAAGCACGCGATGGCTGCGGTGTTCTCCGCCAAGGGGCCATAGCCCGGATACACGGCCGAGCGACCCAGATGCTCCTGCGCTTGATCTCCAAAGCGCTCCGCATACGCTCGCTTGATGCGCTCCACCATCTGCGTGGGGTTGGCGTAGGTCTCGAGGAAGGCGCCGTCCAGCGGGATCGTGAAACCTCCGGCCTCGTTTGCGAGGCGAACTTGCAGCGCGTTCGCATCATCCGAGGCGCTGTGCAGAACGACCGGGATCGCCCCTATCGCGAGGGCCTCCCGGGTCGCCCGGACTCCCATCTCGCCCTTGTCCGCGACGATGACGTAGTCGAGTCGGCCCTCTCCCACGGTCGTCGCGGGATGGCGGTCGAGCTCCTGAGACAGCAGGTAGACGAGGTCGCAGGTGCGAGGGCTGCTCGCAAAGAGCTCGTGGGCTTCGGCCTGCAACCGAGTTCGCAACGTCGTACGGCACGAGGGGAACAGGCTGAGCGCGACGCACAGGTCGATCGCCTCGGTCGCGCCCTGCTCGAGCGTCTCCGCGGTCTGAGCGATCTCGACGAGCGAGAGCTGCGACAGGTCGGCCTCCACGACGCCTTGCTCCGGCACGTGCTCGCGCGCCTGCGCGATCTGTTCCACCAACGCGCGGACACGATCGGGTGCCGACTCATCCAGCGCGGCGATCTGTCTCTCCCAACCGAAGTGCCGCACCCAAACCTCGGCGTTCTCGATGACATATCGAAGCGCCATGAGTCGCTGTCCCAACGCACCCAGCGGGAGCGAGCGAAGCTCTGCGAGTGCCGCTCCGCGGAGGCCGATCGCCGCGGCGAAGGCTTGCGTGGACACGAGGTATCCGCGCCCCGGGTGCACGAGTCGTTGCATCGCCTGCGCGATGTCACCTGGGGTCGGGCGCTGACTTTTATCGAGGATGCGCATGGGTCGAGCCTGCGATCGGTCGGGCTCGGAGCCTGGTCCCCGAGCGTCGAACGCGGGGCATTAATGCAAGGAGGGCGGCGTCCGGTCAAATCGACGTCAAGGGGCGAGGACGGCGCTCGAGCCCACGGTTCGGCCTGTGCCTCGCCCGCCCCCGTCGTCCGGCTCCATCTCGCAGAAGTCGGTCCAGGCGTCCTGGCAGGCTTCGTCCGGGAGCTCGGAGTCCAGGCAAACCTCGCAGGGCGGCAACTCGGGGCCGGTGTCGCAAGGTCCCTCACCTCCAGGCGGTTCACACGCCGGGTCGTCCGGACCCATCTCGCAGTACTCCTCCACCACGGCCGCGCACTCCTTGGAGTCCAAGTTCTCCACACACGCGTCATCCGTGCATGGCGGACTCTCGGGGGCAAACGGACACTCCCCACCTGCCATCGGGTTCACGTCCTGACTCAGCGCCGGCGTAGCCTTGGCTGCGGACGCAAGATCGAGTTCCGCCCGGCCGTGCACCGTGTAGCGCTGCTCGTCGGTCTCTCTAGTCTCCGAAGCTTCCCCTTCTCCGGTCTCAGCCGCTGGACCATCCTCACCAGACGTGGAGACCCCCTCGGTGCCTGTCCCCTCGGAGGACGCGCTGTCGGCATCAGCGTCGACATCGGCGGGTTGGTCGCACGCGATGAGGAGAGAAGTGAGGCAGACAGAGACAAGATGAGAAGTACGCGTTGGAGGAGTCGCTTGCATCGGTCCGCCCCAAAGCGACTTGAGTCGAGCGGCTCGCCCCCATGGACATTGCGTCCCGAACTGACGCTCGGGGACGCTGGAACGCAAGAACGACCGTTGCACACACCGCAGCCGTACCCGCGGGGGTGTTCCTGCCCTGTGTTCCTTTTTTCGGAACGTTTCTCATCCGGCGGCAACTGCCACGGGGAGTCGTTACGCGATGCCGCACCAACACACGATCGCACCAGGGGAAACGCTGGCCGAACTTGCCTCCGAGCACGGTTTCTCCTGCGGATCTCAGCTCTACGAACACGCGGACAATGCCGCGCTACGCGAACGCCGGAGCGACCCGGACCTCCTCGCAACGGGCGATGTCGTCGTGATCCCCGACCCTGTGCCCGGCGCCGCCGAGGTCCGCGTGAGCGCGAGGCACCGTTTCAAGGTCACCCGGCCCCGCCAGCGCCTTCGGCTCCAGCCGTTGGGGAGTGAGGGCGAAACGTTCGACGGATCCGACTACGTCCTGGAGGTCGAGGGCGTTCGGTTTGAGGGCACGGTCGATGGGTGCATCGAGCACCCCATCCCCGTGGGTACCCGTCAGGCCCGACTCGAAGTGAGTTCGAGAACCCCGGGGCAACCGTCGATCATCTGGGACCTGCAGGTGGGACACCTCGAGCCCGTGGAGACTCCCGCGGGGCTGCAGGCGCGTCTCAACAACCTGGGTTTCTCCCCTGGGGCCATCGATGCAGCCATCGGCCCGAAGACAGAGGCGGGAATCCGCCGGTTTCAGGCAGCGCATGGGTTGGATGTCGACGGTGTCTGCACCCCAGAAACGACGGACAAGCTCCGGGAGGAACACGGGTGCTGAACGATGGGTGACCCCAATGACGAACCGGGCGAGGACCCCGACTACGACGCCGTCGAGGAGGCCGACGAGCCCGAGGAGGAGGTCGACGAGCCCGAGGAGGAGGTCGGCCCCGAGGATGACGCCGCGAGCGAGGCAGCGACGCCCGTTCACGCAGGAACCGTCCATGTAGCACCGTCCTCGGATGGTTCCGCGCATACAAACGTCATCGTCCCGCCGGTTCCGATCTCGGTCACGGTCCGTCGCGATTTCCCGCGCCGTGATGGCGAGCGATTGGGCGAGTGGCGATGGAGCGACCCAGACGGAACTCCTCGTATGGCACCGCAGTCATGGTGTCTTGGCGAAGAGCATCCTGTCGGCGAGTCCCCGCCCCCTGACGTCGAGCTCCACTGCGAAGACGATCGAGAGATCATCGGGTGGGGGCTTGGCCCCTCCTCGCTCGGCCGACCCGGCCGAAGAAACGCCGGAGAGCATACGACAGACCGGGCGGAGGTGATCGCTGCGACCGTCCGCCTTCGAAACGAGCAAGGAGAGATCGTTGACGAGAGCTCGACTCAGGGAGCCGACGGCGAATGTCGACTCGTCACCCCAGGAGCGACCGGAGTCTTCCACGTGGACATTCGGCCCGAGCACTCGACCGAGAATCTCGCGGGTCCGGGAATGGAGAGCGAGCATCCGCAGCTCTACCGCCAGTCATCGATTCGCATCGAGCTTCGCAGGGGCCGAATCGTCGCCGTACTCGACCCGTACGACCCTCCGTCCGGGACCCTCGATGTCCGGATCGGGACCCGAAAGCTGTGGACCCCGACCACGACGCACTTGCCGGTGAGCCTCAAGCCACAGTGGTGGAAGGACCCAACGGCCCGCTCGCGGCGAGGAGGAACCCCCTCCATCAGCATGATGGTGCTGCACTGCACCGGAGGCACCCGGGTCGGACCCGTCCTCAACCGGTTCTTCGGATCAACGACGAATGTCGGTGCCCATTACCTGGTCGATGTCGACGGGCACGCGTTTAAGATGGCAGCCGACGACGCGGCCAAAGAGCATGTTGGTGCCGGAATCTGGGGAGGGGACCGTCAGATCACGCATCACTCGCTGGGTATCGAAGTCATCAACCCCAACAACGGCGAACCCAACGCCTACACAGCGGGCGCGAACCCTTCGTACACCCCCGAGCAGTACACGACGCTCCTGCGGCTGTGCGCCGAGAACGTCGATGCATATCCGGGGATTGGGCAACGTGTCGTCGGACACTGCGATGTCGCCACCGGAAGCACGGTAGCGGCACTGAGACCGCTGCGACTCGCCGCCAGGCAAGCAGGAAGACCCAGGCCGGTCGACCCACTCCGAAACACCTACGGCTCCAAGCGCACCTTTGACCCCGGAGTGCGCTTCGAGTGGGAGCGATTCGTGGCCGCCGGCCTCGGTATGGTGCCGGTCGACACCTTCGACGCCGCGACAACCTATGGCGGCTTGTTCGGGCTGCTCCCAACCCTTGAACTCGAACACGGAGACGCCGATCCGCAGCACACGCCCGTTGCTCAGTATGGCGGAGAGCCACGCCCGGAGGTTCCGGCCTCGGCTGCGCCGATTCTCGAGATGCAGCAGGATCTACGAGATATCGGCTACTGCCTCGGGCGCACCGGTCGGTTCGACGACCGAACGATCGCCGCCACCGACAGGTTCCGCCGACACTTCGCTCGAGAAACCATGCCGAGCCGAGACAGACTCTGTGGCGCGATCGACCTCGACATCGCGCGTCGGCTGCACAATGCAGCGGAGGGCGTCAGACAAGCGGCCCCCCCTCCCCCATGACCAACAGCCTCCCCAGCTTCGGCAGGTTGCGCCTGGCCGGATTCGAGCTGTCTGCCGACTTCGGATCCCCGCGCTTCTCGAGCGTTGCGCCCGAGGTCACAGCCGAGCTGAGACATCACGCAGCAACAGCGACCGGGCTGCGGGAGATCACCGACTTCCTGGGTCTGCCTGGCCGAATACGCGCCTGTGACGTCGTTGAGCTTGTGTCCGTACAGCTCGAGCGCGGGCAACTCGTTTGCATGCCCCACAGACCGTGCGGCATCGCCTCGGGCTTCGCGATCCCCGAATCCGAGGCCACCGACCTCAGCGAACTCACTGCCGCCGAGCCCACCGCCGTCGAGCACGTGGTGGAACTCCAGCTCCTCGATCAGGACGACGTCCCCATCGCGGGCATCTCATACCGGCTCACCCTACCGGACGGCTCGGTCCGCGATGGAACGCTCGACGCTCAGGGAACGGCCCGAGTGTCCGGACTGACTTCGGCCGATCCCTGCGAGGTCTGCTTTCCGACACTCGACGGCGAATCTTGGTCCTACGTACACGCGACCCCGCTGTGAACCGGCTCTGGGCCGATTGCCGCTAGCCCCCCTACGGAACCTACGGGTTGGAGTAGTAGCCGCGAACCGAGGTGGGGCTGGCGACGATGAGATCCGCCACGCCGTCGCCGTTGAAGTCGCCCGACTCGATCTCGACGATCGTGCCCCCGCCGAAGGGCAGCACCTCGGGAACGGTGAAGAGCCCAGACCCATCGTTGCGGTTGATGAACACGGCGACCGAGTCGTCGCTGCCATCATGCGCGGCCAAGTCGGGAGCGCAGTCATCGTCGAGATCGCCAAGCTGAAATCCGCCGCCGCCCCAGCGGTTGATCGCCGAGCCTGGCATCGCGGCCCCGTCAGCATCGAACAGATGCGGGAAGATCGAGTTGCTGTCGAAGTCGTCGATCACGAGGTCGAGGTTGTCATCCTGGTCGATGTCGGCCGCCCTGATCCACCCGACACCGTCGCCGCTACCCCCTGGGGAAACCTCGTAGATGTCGGGTCCGCCGAAGCTCGCGGCGCCATTGTTGAAGAAGACGCCAAAGGTGCCCGTGTCATAGGTCCCGATCACCATGTCGAGGCCGTTGGCGCCGTCGAGGTCGGCGAGGGCGGCCCGTGTCCCACCTTCGAGGTTCGCCGGGTACGTGTACTCGATCGGAGAGGCGGGGATCCCTTCGACATCTGACAGGTAGACCTCCGCTCGGGTGAAGTACACAACCACGACGTCATCTCGGTCGTCCCCGTTGAGGTCGCCAACGCTGATCGCGGAGATCGAGGACGCCCCCTTTTTGCCAGCCGTGACATGAGGAGCAAACGAGAAGGTCCCGGTCCCGTCGCCGTGCCGTACGGTCAGCCGACGCTCGCCAGTGCCCAGCGCCACGACGTCCGCCACGCCGTCGCCATCGAAGTCACCGGCCGCGATGTCCCGCTGCTGTGACTGCAAGCTGACGTCTCCGAGCTGGGTCAGTCCGCCGGCCCCACCCCGCAGCAAGAGCGCGTTGCTGGCTCCGCCCTGACCCACGATCACGTCGTCGATACCATCCTCGTCGAAGTCGAACACCGCGAGCCCAGAGATCCCAGTGCCCGTCGCCGCTTCAACCGGCGCCCCCAGACACAGCTCTCCGCCGACGACGACATCGTCGCCACAGGCCACGTCTCCCTTGGCCCCGCACTCGACCTCGCCGCCATCGGTATCCCGCCCTGTCTCGTCGGTGCTCTCCTCGCCCGTCTCGACAGATCCGCTCGTGGTGCTGCTGTCGCTGCCCGTCGTCACCGGATTGGTCGTGCTCGTCGCTGTGACCGACGTGGTCGGGCCGGTGCTCATCGTCGAAACGCCGCCGGTCCCCATCGTGCCCGCGGTCGAGGTGGGGTCGGTCGTGGACGAGTTCCCGGCGGAATCGGTTGTGGGTCCGGCCTCGGGATCGAAACACGCGGCGAATGACAGAGCACAAACGGCAGGGATCAGCGCGCGGCAGTTCATAACTGCCTGACGTACCCTTCTATCGGCGGGGCAGCAAGATCGAACCTGACGAGAAACGCCCCGGCACTCGCGTGTGACGCTCCACCGCCCCATGCGACAGGGCGGCCTCGGGGCTAGTCAGCCGGTTACCACCTTGATACGCCTGCCTACCCCCGGACGCCGCCATGACCAACAACGACATCCTCCGCCGCATTCGCTACGTCTTCGATTTCGGCGACGACAAGATGATCGCGTTGTTCGCCCTCGCCGACAAAGAAGTCACGCGGGCCGAAGTCAGCGACTGGCTCAAGCGGGACGACGATCCCGCCTACCGCAACTGTGGCGACAAGTCGCTCGCGTACTTTCTCAACGGGCTGATCGTCGACAAGCGGGGCCGCCGCGAGGGCCCGCCGCCCGCAGTGGAGTCGCGGCTGAACAACAACCTCATCCTCAAAAAACTCAAGATCGCGATGGCGTTCTCGAGCGACGAGATGCTGGATGTCCTGCGTTTGGCGGGCAACGAGATCAGCGAGCATGAGCTGAGCGCCCTGTTCCGCAAGCCGGGTCACAAGCACCACCGCAAGTGCATGGACCAAGTGCTCCGCAACTTCCTGACCGGGCTGCGGATGCAGCTGCGGCCCCAAGCGCCCAAACACGAACCGTCGTACTGACGGTCAGCCCTGCAGGCCCTCCAGGAGGAGATCGAAGACCACCCGCAGGCGACGACTCGTGCTGAGCTCGCGGTGGGTCGTCAGCCAGGTCGCAAACGGGAACGGTGGGAAGTCGGGCAGAGCGCGCCGCACCAGCGGTTCGGCGTCGCCGACATCTTCGACCATGATGGAGATGCCTGCCCCACGTTTGGTGAGCTCCCACTGCACCAGCTGGTTGTCGGTGACGATGGGGAAACTTGCGGGTGTCAGGGATAGGCCGAGCGCGCCGAGCCCTTTGATCATCGCGTCCCCGCGGTCGAAGCCGAGGAACTGCCCGCGGGAGAGTTGCTCGGCGGTGGTCGGGTTTCCGATGCTCTCCAGATAGGCCGGCGAGGCGTACAGCCGTGCGAACCCATCTTTCACCTTGCGGGCCAAGAGGTCTGGCTGGGTTGGGCGGAAGCTCCGGATGGCGATGTCGGCTTCACGGCGGGACAGGTCGCTGGTGTCGTTGGTCGCGACGATCTCCACTTCGATGCCGGGATGGACCGTGCGCAGGTGCGCGACGATCGCCGGCAACGTGTACATCGCGGTGATCTGAGGGGCGGAGATGATGACGACGCCTTCGAGTGACACCGACTGACCGGCGGCCGTCAGGGCGAGCCGAGTGGCAGCCTCCCCCATCGCGCGAGCGTGCTCCAGGAGACTGAGCCCGGTCGGCGTCAACGTGAGGCCGTGTCCGGCGCGCTCGAACAGGACCACGTCGAGATCCTCCTCCAAAGCCGCGACCTGCCGCCCAACCGTCGGCTGCGCCATGCCGAGCGCTCGGCCAGCGGCGGAGAAGGACCCCTCCTCAGCGGTCACCAGGAACGCCCTCACCCGGGTCCAATCGAACCGCATGGAGCTCCAGTCCATGCGAATACGCATATCACATGTCCAGCTTCCGGGGATTTTCAGAACGCTATCGCATGGCTAGAACAAGAGGGCGATGCAAGCAGTCACCCACTCCCAGTACGGCTCGTCTGAGGTCCTTTCCGTCCAGGAGGTCGAACCCCCCAGCGCCGGGCCGAATCAGGTCCTCGTTCGAGTGCACGCTAGCCCCGTGACCGAAGGCGACCGGCGCCTGCGCGCGGCCGACTTCCCTGGGATGAGCGCCGTGTTCGGCCGGCTCATGTTCGGCGTGCTTCGGCCTCGCAACCCCATCCCCGGCACGATGTTCGCCGGTCGGATCGTCGCGGTGGGTCACGCTGTGACTCGGTTCGCCGTTGGCGACGACGTGTTCGGCAGCTGTGACAACGGCGCTCAAGCGGAGTACCTCGCCGTGGGCGAAGACGGGCCGCTGGCAAAGATCCCGGCGGGTGTGGAGTACGACGAAGCGGCTGCGGTTCCGTATGGCGCGGTGACGGCCCTCGCGTTCTTGCGCGACGTCGCCCGCGTACAACCCGGGGACAAGGTGCTGATCGTCGGAGCCTCCGGAGGCGTGGGGCGGTTCGCAATTCAGATCGCTCGGCACCTCGGTGCCCACGTCACGGGTGTCGGAAGCGGTCGCAACGCGGCGATGATGACCGAGCTCGGCGCCGACGCGGTGATCGACTACAAGCGCGAGGACTACACGAAGAACGGCGAGACCTACGACGTCATCTTCGACACGGCCTCGGGCGATGGATTTCGCTCCTCGAAAGATTCGCTGAACAAGAACGGCCGCTACGTCAGCGTGTACCTCAACCTGTTGGTGCTGTGGCAGATGCTCATCAGCACTGTGTTCGGCGGCCGCAAGGTCGCGTCTTCGGTCGTGCTCGGGAACCAGGCCTTGAGCCAGGACGTCGCGGAACTCTTGGCGCGAGGCGTGATCCGCCCAACGCTCGCGGCGCGCTACCCCCTGGCGCAGGTCGCCAAGGCCCATGCCACGCAGGAGAGCGGCGATGCGATGGGCACCGTCGTCGTGTCCGTCAACGCTGCGGCCCGGACTGCTGCGCCGACCCGAACGTTGCAGGTCGCGTGACTAGCACCTCATGCCTGAAGTCCGTGCCGGGTTTCTGCGGCCCCCCCTTTGGGTGTGGGGGCCCTCCTAAACCCTCGGTTGGTCAGGCCTGCGTTCGGTACTTTCCGTCTTTCCCGCTACGCATCCCTCCGGGACGCTTCGCTCTCTTGCTCCGAACCCCTCGGAAACCCGGCACGGACTTCAGGCATGAGGTACTAACTTGCGCTCACCGCCCAACGAAGACCCCGGGCGTGGCTCAAGACAATCGGGTCTTCGGCCGATGTTCCGCGGACCGTGTCCGCCGCCAGCCAACGCGCCGCTTCCACAGCTGCGAACTCTCGCCCACCGGCATCGGTCCGCCCTCGCGTCCCCGGGCGTGCAGAGGGACGCCGACGACTCAGCGACGTCCTGCTCCAGACAGGCGTTGTGGACATGGCTGGGATCGAGCGGGCGCTGGCGGTCCAGGCCGCCAATGGAGGACGGCTCGGCAAGATCCTCATCGACCTCGGCCTGTGTACGGAGGAGGCGATCCAACGCGCGGTCTCGGCGCAGATCGGGGTCGAGATGGTCCGGCTGGAGGAGGTCGTTCTCGACCGGACCGCGCTCGGTGTTGTCCCTCGCGAGCTCATGCTGAAGTACGAGGTCATCCCGCTGCGGCTCGAGGACGACGTCCTGGTTGTCGCAACGCCAGACCCGTTCAATCTTTCGGCGCTGGACGACATCCGGTTCGCGACAGGGCGCAAGCTGGTGGTCAAGTCGTGCACCGAGGCAGACTTCACCTCGTACGTCGCAAACCACATCGAAACCCAGTCGCTGATGCAGGACATCCTCGACGGCGAGGAGCTCTACGAGAAGGCCGTCGAGAACCTCGAAGACGCTGCGGCAGGATTCGTCTCATCGTCAGGGGACGAAGAGGTCAGCACCGATCTCGAGCATGCCGGCGAGCAGCCGATCATCACGCTGTGCAACTTCTTGCTCGTGGAGTCGATCCATCGCGGGGCGAGCGACATCCACATCGAACCCTATGAGACGTACCTTCGCATTCGTTTTCGGATCGATGGCACGCTTCAGAATCTACTGACGCCGCCCCAGCGCCTGCACAGCGCCATCGTGACCCGCATGAAGATCCTGGCGGGGATGGACATCGCGCAGCACCGCGAGCCCGAAGATGGCCACATCGCGATCCGGTACGGCGGAGAGACATGCCACTACCGGGTCTCGACACTACCGACGCTCTACGGTGAGAAGTGCGTCATCCGCCTGCTGAAGAAGGACGAGCACCTCGCCTCGATCGGGACCCTCGGCTTCGAGCCCGGAGACCTCACCCGATTCCAAGCGTCGCTGCGCCGACCGCAGGGCATCGTGCTCGTCACCGGCCCCACCGGGAGCGGCAAGACGACGACGCTGCACGCGGGCCTGTCGCTCATCAACGAGGCGGGGACCAACATTGTGACCCTCGAGGATCCGGTCGAGGCGAGCATTCCCGGAGTCAACCATGTGCAGATCAACGAATCCGCCGGATTGACGTTCGCCGCCGGTCTACGTTCGGTCCTTCGTCAGGACCCGGACATCGTCTTCGTGGGCGAGATCCGCGACGGCGAGGTTGCCGACATCGCAGTCAAGGCCGCCCTCACCGGGCACCTCGTGCTGTCGACCTTGCACACCAACAGCGCGAGCGAGTCCCTGCTGCGATTGGCGGACCTCGGAGTGGCGCCGTATCTGATCGCAAATGCGCTCTCGATGATCGTCGCCCAGCGGCTCATGCGGAAGGTCTGCGACGACTGTGCCACCACCTACGTCGCGACCCCCGAGGAGATCGCGGAGTTCGAGTTGACCGACGAAGAGCTGGCCACCGCCCGGCTCCGAACCGGACGCGGCTGCGAACGTTGCTACAACACCGGCTATCGGGGACGCACCGCCGTCTATGAGGTCCTGCGGGTGACCAACGAAATGCGCACGCTCATCCGCCAAGAAGTCCCGCCCGAGGCGCTCCTACAATGCGCCGAGGCCGACGGGATGACGCTGTTGTACCGAGGCGGGATCACCAAGGTCCTGCGCGGCGAAACAACCTTCGACGAAGTCCGCCGTCGCCTCACCGACGCTCGATGAGATGCTCTAGTACGTCAGTTCCAAAGTTCGTTCCGGGTTCTCCGAGGACTACCGAACGCAGGCCTGACCAACCGAGGGTTTCGGAGGGCACAAACCCGGCACGGACTTCACGCATGAGGTGCTGGTACGTCAGTTCTGAAGTTCGTTCCGGGTTTCCGAGGGGTTCGGAGCAACAGAGCGAAGCGTCCCGGAGGGATGCGTAGCGGGAAAGACGGAAAGTACCGAACGCAGGCCTGACCAACCGAGGGGTTCGGAGGCCCCCCACACCCGAAGGGGGGGCCGTAGAAACCCGGCACGGACTTCAGGCATGAGGTACTAGGTGGGAGGCATGGGCACGATGGGAGGACGGGTGAACTCGGCGGAACGAGCGGTTGTCGCGACGCCGCCTATCTCCACAGAGACCTCGACGCTGTAGGTGCGACCGCGCGAAGCCTCTCCGTCCAGCTTGGCTTCGACCGCGGACCACGACGGGGGCTTGATCCGGTAGCTGGCGCGGGCCGAGCTGGCTGCGGCCAGATCTTCGTTCCAGTCCGCGTACGCGTTGTCGGCCTCGGACCACTTGGAAGGCATACGTGACGGGAGCGTGGCAACTTCCTGATCGGTCTTCACATCGCGCAGCCTGACCTCGACAACACGGACCTTGGCGGGGGCCTCAGCGGAGTTCTCAAACGTGATCTGCAGCGTCGACTGCTTGCATCGACGCCTACGTGGAGGGGCAACACTGTCGCCAGGCATGGGGGGAACCGAGGCAGGAGCGGAAGCCGCGGGACTCCGTTTGGCGGGCTTGGCAGGAGCCATGGAGGGAGCGATGGACGCCGGGATCGAGGAGCCGGCGGTCGGAGGGTCTGGGCAATCGCTCTCCAACAACACAGACCCAACCGCCACCGCCACAGAAGGCTGAGGGGTCTCCTCGTCTGGCTTGTCCGACTCGTCTCCAGCCGCGGTTTCGCCACCATTGACCTTCGGGTCGTTGGAGACCGTGGGAGCACAACCGGGCAGCGCAGTGAGGGTTACAAGGAGAACGAGAGCGGGACGGAGGGTCTTCATGGTTGGTTCCTGTCGGTTCACAGTGTTCGAAGCCAAGCCGCCAAGGCGGCACGATCGCGGGATGGCAGGTCGGTGCCGAATTCATGACCAAGCACCGCACCTCGACTCCGTACGGAGCGGTCGAAGTCTGACTGTAGACGCGCGGGATCGAGGAGGTCCTCCAGGCTCGCGACATCGCCGGTGTGAAGGTAGGGAGCAGCGCTGCGAACGTCGACCAACGGCGCCGGTCGGTACTTGCCGGTCCCGCGAGCACGACCGTTGGCCAGTGCGAAGTCGGTTCCCACCCGGGTTGCCAGGACCGCTCGCCCGCTCCCGCTGCTGTCGCTGTGGCAGCGACCGCAGTGCGACGCAAACAGAGCCTTGCCGCGTGCCGAGAGTGTGGTGGACTGCGCCGCCGGAGCAGGGGGCCTCAGCGAGTACAGATACATCGCCAGTGCCCACGCGAGTTCTCGGGGCGGACGGACGCGCTCGCCGCTGGCGTGCAGCATCTGAGTCTCTTGCCGGATCGCGAGCGCAAGCGGCGAGTCGTGGACGATGGTGGCAGCCTGCGTCAGGTTGCGAAGCTCGCGAAGCCTCCACAGGTCGGGGATCGACACCGGGTCCTGGTCGTCGTCCTCGGTGATGTCTGCGCGGCCAGGTCCCCAGCTGGACATGCGCGCGACGAGGTCCGGCTCGACATCGCCGACGCTGTGCTCGTACGCGAGTCGCATCGCGCCATAGTCGAGCGAACGTCGCGCCCGGCCGACGACGATCTGCCCATCCTCGATGGCCGTATGGCACAGCGCGCAGGTGATGCCGACTTGGTCTGCGCCGTCGATGTCCCGGTACGCGACCAGCCCTGGCACCTTGCCGTCTCGGTCATGCTCGAGGCCGAGCGCATCTGCCGAGCCTGATGCGAACGCAAGCTCGGCGGCGGGCTCGGGACGAAGCGGGAACCGAAAGAACACCTCCCGGCCAAGCTTCACCCAGCCGTCCATCGTCTCCGGCCTGCGTCCGTCCCAGAGTCTTGGCGTCTGTGGGTCGTAGCGGACCGCATGCCCGGTCTTCAGAACTGCGAGGTCCTGCATGCCGAGTTCTTCGCTGCTCGGGTTCCAAGCGGGGAGAACATCCCACCCAGTTCGCCCGCGGCCGTACGCCGAGATCCGCATCGCGCTGTACAGGTTGTTGGGCGTGGCAAGCGAGTGCTCCATCGCGACTCGCCGGGCGTCAGCGTTGTCGAGATACGTCGGGCTTTGCTGCAACAACCATGCGTCGCTCCAGGCCGCGGGCTCGCGCGCGGACGAAGTACCCGAAGACGACGCCGCACTGGAGGCCACAGTGGCGATGCCAGTCAGACCGACCACGCATACCGCCACGGCCCGCGCGGTTCGGCTGGTCCAAGTCGTCAAGTCGAGTCCGATACTGGCATGGAACGCGCAGTGTCGAGGATCGGTTTGCCAAACCTGCGTGGCATCTCGTGCGCTCAGTCTTTCGGTTGATCGAAGCAGAACATGATCGCCGCGGCCACCAGTGCTGCGCTCAGCGTCATTGCGGCCCCGACCGTGACCAGAGAGTTGGCCGATCCTCCCGAGTCAAACGACTCGAGACCTCGCAGCAGCGAGGCGACGATGGCGATCCAGATCCCGATCCGTCCGTACTTCCGCATGGGTGAACCCTAGCAGCCGCTCGCACAGTTCGGCCGCCCGACGAGCCCCGCTCACGAAATTCCGCCGGCCATCGAGGAGCAAGTCGGAGGGTTCGTCGCGGACTGCTTGAACTGAGCGGGCCCCTCAACCTCAACGTCAACCTCAGCCACGCCGAGCAGGACCATGGCCCAAGCGCCTCAGGCCGCCTTGCTCGAGAAGTCGGGGATGGCCATGGGCCGGCCGAACATGAAGCCTTGGATATGGGTAGCCCCGGCACGTTGGACGAACGCCAAGTCTTCGGCCGTTTCGATACCTTCCGCCGTGACGCTCGCGCCGAGGCGCTTCCCGAGTTCGACCAGGCCCCCATACATGCATTCTCGCCTCGGGCAGGCTTGGGCCCCGACCAGGAGGTCGCGAGACAGCTTCACGGCGGTGACCGGAAATCGAGCCAACACTTCGGCGGTGGAGTAGCCGGTGCCGAAGTCATCGAGAACCAAGCAAACACCTTCGTCGTGGAGCGCTCCCAGCCTGGCATCGATGGCCTCGTCGTCCTCCCACTTGACCTGCTCGGTCAGCTCCAGCTGAAGACGGCGCGGATCCAGTCCGCTCACGCTCAGCGCCTCCCGAACGTGCGCGACGAACATCGGCGAGCGGACGTGATCGGCCGAGACGTTCACGCTCACACTCACCAAGCTCTTCCCCGGAATCGACGTGACCCATCCGCAAGCACCCAGGAGCATCTGTCGTCCCAGCTCCACGGTCAGACCCGTTCGAAGCGCAGCAGGGATGAACTGCGCGGGCAAGATCTGCCCGAGTTCGTCGTCCGCCCACCGCGCCAGGGCTTCAAACCCGACGACCTCCGACGATGCAGCGGTCACGATCGGTTGAAAATGCGGGACGACGAGTCCGGCTTCCAGGGCACTGCGTAGCTGTGCGTCCAGGTGAGCCTCCCGGGCCTTCGTCTCGCCAACAAGACCAACACCAACGCCACGCTTTCGCTCCTGCTTGCGCGAGTACATGGCGGCATCTGCCGCTGACAAGAGGCCGGCCGGCGAGGCGTTCGCATCGGTGACGACGCGAACTCCGATACTGACCCCAACCTGCAACGAGCCCTCGCCCAGATGGATGGGCACTTCGACCGCGGCTTGGAGCGCCGCGGCGATGTAGGCCGCTTCGGATTCGTGGGTGCACTGAGCCAGCAGAATGACGAACTCGTCACCACCCACTCGGGAGACGCAATCGATGGATCCAACGCCAGCCCGAAGCCTCTTTGCGACCTCGACCAGCACCGCGTCTCCCACAGCGTGGCCTCGCTCATCATTGATGGGCTTGAATCCATCGAGGTCCATGTACATCAAGCTAAACCCGCGGCCGGGGTCCGACTCGAGCCGAGCGAGCGCACTTGCGACGGTGTCGTCAAGCTTGGCCCGGTTGGCGAGCCCGGTGAGCGGATCATGTAGCGCCCGATGCCGGGCCTCTTGTTCTCGTTCGGCAAGCGCGGCCGAAGCCGCACATCGCTGAACATTAAAACGAACCGTGCGCGCGAGCAGCCGCGCGGTGGCTTCACTCTTCGCCAGGAAGTCACTCGCACCTCCTTCGAGCGCCTCCCTCTCGATCGTCTGATCATCGGAACCCGTCAGCAGAACTAGCGGGAGCTCCACCCCTTGCTGTCGTGCCAACGCGATCAGCTGCAGACCCGTATGGGACCCCAGCTTGTGATCGATGGTCGCCGCTTGGAAACGTCCCGAACACAGGAGGGCGAGAGCCTGTTCAAAGCCCTCCTCCACGGTGACCTGGAGGGCGGAGTCTGCACGCATCAGCTGGGCGCGAATGAGGCAGCCGTATGCGGGGTCGTCTTCGACGACGAGCACAGCGATCTCTTGACCCGTTGCGCCTGTGGCGTCGGCCTCGCAGTCGCTCTTCGGGTGCCCGGTCGGAGCGGGGCGGAGTTCGCTCCCTTCCATGCGGACCTCATTGGCGAGTTCCATCTGCGCTGCAAGTCCGTAGTTGGAACAGCCGATCGCCGCCCTGCGCGGCTGACCCAACTCGCCACCCCCCGGTTCCCAGATCGGAACCTACCCGCGCACCTAACAGCCCGGATCTCGGACGGCCAAGGTGTGGTTCGGTTCTTGCTCAACAGCGAACCGTGCTCTCCCGCTCGCTTCTTCTCTTTGCCGCGTTTCTCGGGCTCGGATGCAGCGGCGATGGACGCTCCGACCAAGCGGCGTCCGGATCTGCAGGCATGACCGCAGGACCGACGACGGGCACCGGCGCGTCCGCGGAGAGCTCCAGCGCGGGAACATCCTCAGCCGGGGACTCCGAGGACAGCGCCGGAAGCGCAGCGAGCTCCACGAGCGAAGCAGACACGTCCTCGTCGAGCGAGTCCACCTCCGGACCCGGCGGCACCAGTTCCACCGGGACCGACGGGGACTCGAGCACGGGATCAGACGAAGCGTCCTCCACCGGAGACTCCGATTCGTCGGGCGTCGAAGACGGCGTGCTCGACATCGGCATCATCGCCCACAACGACTGCACCTTCACGGTCGAGCCGGCCTCGATCACGGTCCCCGAGGGGACGGCGTTCACCGTCAACTGGGTGAGTTCACCGGCGAGCGAGGTGGAGTTCGACATCGCAAAAATCGACGCGTTCAACCAGGTCCCGATCGTCATCGGCATGGAGCCGGCCAGCGCTTATCACGACGACATTCGCGAATGGTGCGGCGACCTGTTCACGGGTACCTTCGACTTCCGCCTCACGAGTTGCCACGACCCGCTGTACATCCCGGTCGACTGCGGAGGCTGAGGGGCAAACGAGCACTCAGCCCTCTGGAACCGGCAACGAGCACAGGTCGAATTCAAACTGCGCGTCGCCGTTGACGTTCTTTCGAGGATCGTACGACCAGCCCATCGTCTCGAGGAAGGCGAAGCCATCCTGGAAGATGAAGTGCATCGTGCCGCCGGGGCCCGTCACGGCGTGCTCTGTGTAGCTGGAGACCGACGCATTGCAGGAGAAGTCGTCGGCACAGCACTCCCCGTTGGGGCTGGTCCGCCGGCCAAACGTATCGAGCGTGTACGGCGATCCAACGTAGGCGCTCGCGACGATGGGGATGAAATCATCGACGAACGCACGGCACACGTCACCACCCTCGGAGGGCATGCAGTCGGTCTCACATGCGCCGAGCGTGATCCCGCACTCACCGTCGGGCTCCAGGTGCATGAAGTCGTCGTCGGCCACCACCATGTAGAAGACATCGGGCGTGCCCTCTTCGCGTGCGATGGTGAAGAACCCTTCGTAGCCGACCTGGTCGGTGGAGAAGATCACCTCGACGCTCGGATCGGTGAGTTCGTAGAGCTGGCCTTTGACGATCGTCAGCGTGAGGAGGCCAGCATCCCGGTCATAGACGACCGGGTCGATCGCGCACAGGCCGTTGTCGTCCGCCATGAATGCGTCGTCGGGACACTTCTCTTGCGCCGGGGGCATGTCCGGCTGGACTCCGAGGTCAAACTTGGGCGCCTCGCCGGTGGAGCTTCCGTCCGAGGTGCCCGCCCCCGGGGGCAGCCCGGAGCTCGCAGAGGCACTCGCGCTGGAACTCGAACCGCTCGCGGTCGGCGAAGAGGAGGAGGTGGTTGCATTGCCGCTCGAGCCGGACGCCGTCGTCCCGTAGGTATCCACGCTCCCCGACGACTCGCGTTCGTCGGCGCTCGAGCAGCCGGCCGTGATCAGGGCCAGCCCCACCGTGCATGAAAGTCTCCCCACCGAGACCACGATATCACCGCCGCCCCACTCAGGTGCGCAGCGCCAGCTGCTCGAAGACATCCGCGGCCCAATCCATCACAGCACGGACCTTCGGCACGCGAGCTTTCGCGGCGTGAACCACCATCCACAGCGCCCGCGAAGGCATGGCGCCAAGGCTTTCCGCGCCGATCATCTCCGGCTCCACCTCGACCACATCACGCAGCCGGCCCGCAAAGCCCCGGGGCAACACGGCGACCCCCAACCCGTCTCGCACCGCCAGCCCCAACGACTCGAGGTCTTCCACGAGCAGCCTCGCGCGTCGGTCCCCCCACGCGCGCTGTGCGAACTGCTGCTCTGCGATCTCGGCCAACGATCCAGCCAGCCCGAGCCACGGCATGCCTGGATGGAGGTCGAGTTGATCCGATGCGAACAGCGCGTACTGCTCCGTATGGACCTTGCGGGCGACCAAGTCCCCTCGCTGTGGCCGCACAAACCGAAGCGCAATGTCAGCATCCCCTGCTGCGAGTGAGCTGACCCGATTGCTCGCCAACACTCGCAAGCTCAGTTGGGGGTGCCGCGCGTAGAAGTCCGGGAGGGCAGGGGTGAGCACCCATCGCACGAGCTCTCCCACGGTCGTGATCGAGACCTCGCCCTCCAGCTCCGGGCGGTCATCGAGCGCCGCCTCGGCCGCCAGCGCCGCCTCGATCATCGGGCCGACCGCGGCGAGCAACTCCTCACCACGGACCGTCAGGGTGATCGGGGTGTCGCGCAGCAGCAGGGGTGATCCAGCTCTGGCCTCGAGCTGCTTGAGCTGCCGGCTGACGGTCGACTGGCTGACCCCCAGCGCCTTCGAAGCGGCGGTCAGACTCCCCAGCCGCGCCACCGATTCGAACGTGCGCAGGTGGTCCCAGTCCATCGGCTCCAGTTTCGCCTCCCCCGTCGCCGGGCGCCATCCGAATCCGGATGACAGTCGTGCATCCGTGACCATTGGCAGTTGGCGCCAGCGGACCCAGAGTCTGAGCGATGGAGATTCAGCAGCTTCGCAACGCCACCATGCTCGTGTCCTTCGGGACCCATCGACTGTTGGTCGACCCGATGCTGGCCAAACCGGGCGCCATGCCGGGGTTCAAGATGTTCGGCGGAGGACGCAAGCGGAATCCACTGGTCCCGACCCCACCCCAGACCGTCGGGGCCCTCGAGCGGGCATCGGCCGTGCTCATCACCCACGAGCACCCCGACCACTTCGACTCCGCAGGCCGGGCTTGGACCAAGACCGCCGGCCTTCCGGTGTGGGCCAACCGCATGGACGTCCCACGACTTCGGCGCAAGGGGTTCGACGCGCGCGCTCTCGAAGACGGTGCTTTGGGCGTCGAGGTGGAGGTCGTGCCCTCGCGACACGGCCGCGGCTTCTTGGGCTGGATGCTGGGCCCCGTCGCCGGCTACTACCTCGCGCCACAGGGTGAGCCGAGCCTGTACATCACCGGGGATTCGATCCTCACAGACTCCGTGCGCGAGGCGGTCCAGCGGCTCCAGCCAGACATCGTCGTTGCACCCGCCGGCTCCGCGAACATGGGTATCGGTGGCGACATTCTGTTCTCGGCCGACGAGCTCGTCGAACTCACGCGACTGGCCCCCGGCGATGTGGTGTTCAACCATCTCGAAGCATTGGACCATTGCCCAACGACGCGCGACGGGCTCCGCCAACGCATGCGTGCGGAGGGATTGTCGGAGCGTGTGCACATCCCCGAGGATGGCGAGGCGCTCAGTTTCGAGTCGGCCTCGAAGCACCGCGCGACGACGCGGGCGGTGGAGCTGCGGCCCGGGCTGCAGAAGTGGGTGAGCTCTGCGATGGCGGGGGGGTGAGGGTGTGGAGGCGCATCGGGGTGGGGCGTTCCGAGTCCAGCGACACGCCGCTGACTGTGGACGGATTCCTCCTCAGAAGGTTGCAACTCCCGCGCCCCCGCTCCGTCCCACCCACGATGAAGCGATGGTTGGACGTCCTCGACCGCGGCATGGACAAGGTCACCTCGGAGGCTCTGCGCGTGACCGACCAAGCCCGCAAGGTGGCGGGAATCGGGGTGGGAACCATCGCCATCCGACCCCAAGGCTCGCACACCGCCATGGGTGGCGACCTGCGCGGAGTGGTCGAACTCGAGCTGGAAGAAGCGACCGAACTCGAGGCGGTCACCGTCACCCTGCTCGCCAAGCAGAAGCGCATGGGACTCTCTCGAGGAGCCGGCGGAAAGCGAAGCCCGGTACAGCGTACGGTCACGCTCTACAGCCAAGAGCTACCCCTGGCCAGCGCCGGAACCTATCTCGGCGAGTCATTCTCCTTCTCGGTTCGTGTCCCCGCTCAGCTCGAAGAACGGCTCGATGCTGACGGCGCCCTGGGCGATGTCCTCAAGTTTGCGCAGGGCGTCCAGGCGATGACGCGCGGCCCGGTGCAGTGGTCACTCGAAGCCGTGGCTGCCGTGCCCTGGAAGCGCAACGTTCGGGCCACGGTCGACGTCTCGATCGCCTGAGACCCCAGAGCGAACCCGGCCCGAAACGCGTCTTGAGTGGCCAACCGCCCCGCCGCATGCGGGTAGGAGATGGTTCCGCGCATCTGCACGCTCGGGTTCGGGCTCGCGTTGTTCTCCGGCTGCGCCAACGACATCACCTCGCGGACCATCCTCACCACGGACGGCGAAGACGAGTCCGAATCCAGTGGCGACACCGGCCCCCATGAAGGGACCTCGTCGAGCAGCAGCGGCCCTTCCGGCACAGCCCAGACCTCGAGCACCGACGCGGGTCCGGCCGGCTCGTCGATCTGCGGCGACGGTATCCGAGGGCCCGCCGAAGACTGCGACTCGGCGGGCGAGTCCGTCTCTTGTGATCCCGACTGCACATTCCCGGAGTGCGGGGACGGCTACACCAACGCCTCCGCCGGCGAGCCTTGCGACGACGGCAGGGAGTCGGCCAACTGCAACGCCGACTGCACGCTCGCGCGATGTGGTGACAGCAAGGTCAACCCCAGCCGCGGCGAGAGCTGTGATGACGGTGAGGCCACCTCGCGCTGCGACCCCGATTGCACCGCGGCGCAGTGCGGCGATGGCGTGGTCAACGAGGTCCTCGGCGAGTCCTGCGACGATGCGGGAGCGTCGTCCGGTTGCGACGCAGACTGCACCGCTGCCGAGTGCGGTGATTCGGTCGTGAACGAGCTCGCCGGCGAGGCCTGTGACGATGGCGGCGAATCGGCAGCCTGCGACGCGGACTGCACGCCCGCCGTTTGCGGTGATGGTGTCGTCAACAACCTCGCGGGTGAACAATGCGACGACGGATTGCCCGCGGCCGATGGGGACGGCTGCAGTGCGACCTGTATCGCGGAGGCGCCCGATGCTTGCGACGGTGGCGAGGATCCCTTTACCGGCGACGCATGGGTCGTGTGCGAAGCGAATGAGGCGTCGGCCTGGATCTCCTCCGGGCCCGAGGGCGGCAACTTCCACGCCCAGGCGATCTGCGAAGGGTTGGGATACGACAACGTCGGCGCGATCGGAGGGAACTGCGGCTCACCGTGTAGCTTCTGCGAAGCGGGCAGCTCTTGCGACGCGACCGGGCTGCGTGCGTTCAACGGCGGTGGCAACTGCGGCTGGGACGACGACGGCCCGATCCTGTGCACGACGGTGATGTGGATCTGCGCGGCGAGCTGAGCACCGGTGCCACCGGCATGAGCGTTTGTCTGCGCGCCGTCCCGGGCCAGACCCACATGGTACGATCGCTTTCGCCATGCGGTCGCCGATTCGAAGGTCACCAGGAATCGTTGTCGCCCTCGTTTCGGGCATCTCGGCGTGTACCCCCACCCCGGAGGGCGAGGCCGATGGTTCCTCGAGCTCCGGAGGCACCACGACGACCACAGGGTCCCCGACCGACCCCACGAACGAGACCTCGAGCACCTCGAGCACGGGGAGCGGCTCCTCTTCTGGGACCACCGAACCCACGACTTCGGGCTCCTCCTCGTCTTCCTCCTCGGCGACCACCCAGACCGGCGGTTCCTCGTCCTCGACCGGTCCTGCGCTGCTGGAAGTCGGAACCGCTTGCACCGAGGACGACGCATGTTCGAGCGGTTTTTGCGTGGATGGCTACTGCTGCGACCAGCTGTGCGATGCCGCCTGCGACGTCTGTGCCTGGGACCTTGGAGCGTCTGAGGATGGCGCGTGCACCCCCGCGCCCTTCACGAGCGACGCCAGTGAAGCGTGCGCGCCGCAAACCTGCGACGGGGTCGGGGTCGACTGCGTCGAGCTGTGCGTGGACGAGCCCGCGACCCCTGCTCATCGACCCGCCGACTTCATCTTCGTCGTGGACAACTCCGGGAGCATGGGCGAGGAAACCCAGGGCCTCGAAGACAACATCAACACCAGCTTTGCCAACGTGGTCGCCTCGCTGGGCCTGGACTACACCGTCAACATGGTGACCAACCACGGCACCTCGTCGACGTCCGTGTGTGTCTCGCCGCCGCTTTCGGGCACGGTCGACTGCGCCGCGGCAGCCGTTGAGATTCCGGGCCAGTTTGGTCACTACGACGTCGACGTTCAGAGCCACGACGGGCTTTGCGTCCTGCTGGACACCTTCAGCGGCTCCAACGCTGGCGGCGAAGCCGATGAATGGGGGTTGTTTCCCGATGGCTGGGGTCCGTGGCTCCGTACCGAGGCGCTCAAGGTGTTCGTCGTGCTCACCGACGACGGAACGAGCTGCACGTGGGACGGCAACACCTTCAACGATGGGAACACGGTGATCGACGGCCAAGCCGTTGCCGTGGCGTGGGACGAGCAGCTGCTTGCGCTGTCCCCCGCGCAATTCGGCACAGTGGCGGAGCGAAACTACGTCCTTCACGGGATGCTCGCCGTCCAGGCTGCAATCCCTGCGATACCCACCGAGCCTCACCTGCCCAGCGACCCCGTCGTCACCGCCGAGTGCGCTCCGGGGGGAGTCGACCCGGGCACCGGATACCAATGGCTGGCCAAAGGGACCGGTGGCCTTCGCTTCGGGCTGTGCGATCCCAGCATCTACGACACGATCTTTGAGCAACTCGCAGCCCATACGCACGCTCAGACTCTGCTCGAGTGTCAGTACGCGGTCCCCTCACCCGTGGGGCAGAGCGTCGACCCCGATCGCCTGCGGATGGTCTTCACGCCGCCCGCCGCCGAGGCCTCGGTCTATACCCCCGTCGCCACCGCAGCGGACTGCGGCGCGGCGACGACGGCGTTCTATGTCTTTGAAGAGACCCTTCATCTGTGTCCGGAGACCTGCGCGGAAGTCGAGGCGGAGCCGCAGGCGACCTTGGATGTGCAAGCACTCTGCGAGTGACGACCACGTGGGTAGAATCTGCGCCACCGCTCCTCGCGAGCCCCTTCCAGCTTCGCGACAAGTGTCGACGGATAGGCTGAGACATGCACATCGTAGTCTCAGCGGCTCGGTCTACAGCCGGCTCGCCGCAATCGTGGACCAGTCGACCGGATAGCTTGGCTCGTACCCCAACACCCGCTCGGCCCTCGTCCCATCGGGCACGCCGCTGAAGTGGAAACGGCCCGCGTTGAGGTCGTAGCGGAACTGTGTCCCGCGGGTCAGTGAACGCAAACGATACAGCGGTCTCAGCAGCGGTCCGGGCACCGGGACCTCGAGCCGCCGCACCCGCTCGATCACGGTCGAAAGCGGCAAGGTGTCCGCGCCAGGAATGTTGAAAACCCCCTGCGCATCACTGCCGGTCGCCGACATGAGTGCCTGGACCAGGTCCTCCACGGACAACAGGTTGAGCATCGGGTCGAAGCCCATCGGACGCATGCAAACGCGCGAGCGCAGATAGTCGAACAGCTGGGATCCGCACTCGGAAGCGATGCACTCGGAGGTCCGAAGAACTGCGATTTGCAGCTCGCACATCCCCATCCGGGCGCAGACCGTCAGGTCCGCTTCCACCCGGTCCCGCAGCCACTGCGGCGCGTCCGGGGAGAAGTTCAGCGGGTGGTCTTCGGCGAACACACTCGGCAGGTCGGTCCTGACGCCGTACACCTCGACATGGCTTCGAAAGACGAACCGCCGAATCGTCGGATGCCGCTCCGCTTGCAGCAACAACGAGCGTGTGGACTCCACGTTGATCGCGTGGACCTTGCTTCCCACATCCGACGCACTTCGGTGGTGGGCCGCGTGCACGATGGTCTCGACCTGAAGCTCGCGAGCCGGGCCGTGGAGCAGCTCCCGCACACTCCGCCCGCGACGAAGGTCCACGCGTTCATACGTGAGCCGCTCATGTCCGGGAAGCTTGGACTGCTCCGCGGACTCGATACCGACCGCAAGAACACGCATGTCCTCAGCCGAATCCAGCAACACCTCCACCAACCGTCGCCCCACCGGCGTCGTGGCGCCCGTGACCAGGACGGCACTCACGAGAACACCCCTTCGCGCATCTCGAGGCCGCGTTCGATCAGGGCTTCGACCGCATCGTGCACTCGACCCGCCGCCTCGCGCAGCACTTCGGGGTCGTTGGCGCTCTGCGGCGGATAGTCGTCGAACAGTGCGATGGGCTCCCCGTAGTGCAGGTGAAAGCGCGTCGGCATCGGCAGCGGTGTCGCCGGAACCGGAAGGTACGGAACCCCGAACGCGCTCAGCCCCTTGATCTTCATCGCTTGTGGCCAGGCCTCTTCGGCCCCGATCACCGCGGAGGGCAGAACCAACGCGCGATGCCGAATCGCAAGCTCGGCGTGCCCGACCGTCCACCGCTGAAGCTGATAGCGCTTGGCGTAGGCCTTGCCGATGCCTCGCACGCCCTCGGGGAAGATGAACAACAGCTCCCCCGCTTCCAGGGCCGCATGCACGTTGCCGCGGCTGCCCGCGATCATCCCTCCCCGACAGAAAAGGGTGTTGATGAAGGGAAGCGCAGGAACAAAGAAGTCGGCCACCGGCCGGCCCGCACGAGGAGGATTCGTGTTGAGCAGGATGTCCGACCACAGCATGAATCCGTCGAGCGGAAGCGTGCCGGAATGGTTGGCGACCACGATCGTCGCCCCAGATTTCGGGATGTTCTCGGTTCCGTACGACTTGACGCGGAAGTAGTGGTCATGAAGGTGGCGAAACAGCGACAGCCCAACCCCGACCCCTTGGGGACTCATGCCGAAGCGATCGAACCCGTGCCCGGCGTCGTCGATCGTCACCTTGGCGACGTGCTCCTGTTGCTCTCGCGTCAGGACCGAGGACGTGAGCCGTTGCGCGAGCTTGCTGCGCCATGACATCCCCCCTATGCCATCACGAACCTGCAATCCAGCTCGCGAAAATACTGCAGCCGAAAGTACGGACCCTGCACCGCGACGCGACCGACATGGCGATCCGCGAGTCCTGGCGGCGAGGCCGGGTCGATGGGAGACTCTCCGCATGGCTAGATTGATCGTTTGTTCGGCTTGCAACACCCACGCGCTCGCACAGGATTCGTCGTGCCCGCACTGTGGGGCTTCGCTACGCTCGGCAGGAGCTGTCGGCAGGACAGCCGGTGCGGTGCTCATGGGATTGTCCCTGGCAGGATGTCCTGCGTCCGACGATACGAGCGAGACCCTCGGCAACGGTGAGAGTTCGTCTTCTTCGACATCGGGGACATCTGCGACAACAGACCCCACCACGGGTCCCAACTCGACGGACCCCGCCTACGGAAACCCTGCCACCGAGACGTTCGGGACCACGGACATGACCGCGTCCGACACGGGCACCAGCACGGGATCCGCGGACACGACAGGCGAAGCCACCGCCAGTTCTTCCTCGACCGGCTCGGCCTCGGGCAGCTCGTCGACCTCCGGCTGAGTTGTCGCCGGTCGGCGGTGTTCGGGAACTGCGGGGGGAACTCTTGCGGCCGGCCGTTGTCCTACGACTGCGGTCCCCACCGCCCTCCATGTCCACCCTCGCATTGTCCCTAGTTCTCTCCATGGCCGCCCCGGCGAAGTCGGCCGAGGTCCTGCCACTGAGTCGCCTGCGCTTGTACGAGACCGGCGTCGGCTACTTCGAGCGTCGCGGCCGGGTGAGCAAGAACGACCGGCTCGCCCTCCCGGTCCCCACCGCGCACTTGGACGACGCACTCAAGACGCTCGTCGTACTCGATGGCGGAACCGGGGCCCGGGTTGGCGGCATTGCGTTCTCTACAGCGGTCAGCGAGGGCATGGCGCGCGCGATGGCGGGGCTCCCCGACGAATCCGACGGGGTTGGCTACGCCGACCTTCTGCACAGCCTCGAGGGCACCCGCGTCATCGTGAGCGGTCGCGGGGGCAAGGTGACAGGACGGTTGATCGACGTGGAGGGTCCGTTTGGGGCGCCCGCACCGAGCGAAGGTGAGACGGCGCCCAAGGGCCCGCCTCCGCCGCCCGAGTACAACCTGTTGGTCCTCGGCAGCGACGGAAACCTGCGGCGTTTGTCGACTGCGGACGTCACCGGTGTTCAACCGGCCGAGGCTGCCGCCGCCGATCGTCTGGACGTCGCCGCTGAGGCGCTGTCGGATCACACCGCCCGCACCACCCAGAGTCTCGGAGTTCGAGTCGAGGCCGGCGGCAAACTCGGGCTGGGCTACGTCGCCGAATCGCCAGTCTGGCGCACGAGCTACCGCGTCGTCCTCGGAGAAACGGACAACCGGGGTGCGCTGCAAGGCTGGGCATTGGTGCACAACGACACCGACGAGGACTGGAACAACGTCGACATCGAGTTGGTCAACGGCCGCCCCGCTTCGTTCTTGTATCCCCTGGCCGCCCCGCGATACGCGAGGCGAGAGCTCATCGAACCCGAAGAGCAGCTCTCCACCGTCCCGCAGTTGGCCAAGACAACTCCCGACCGCATGTGGCTCGACGGAGAAATCGGCGACGCCTACGGATTTGGGGGCATCGGAATGTCGGGCTCAGGACGCGGCGGGGGCGGAACCGGAGAAGGAACGATCGGGCTGGGCAACGTGGGCCTCATCGGAAAAGGTGGTGGGATCGGCGGACTCGGCATTGGTGACCTGGCCGAGCTCACCCAAGCCAACACCGAGGCTCAGGGTGCACTGTTCATCTATGGCGTGGCCGACCCCGTCGACCTCGACGCCCATCACTCGGCGCTGTTGCCCATCGTCTCTGAGGACATCGAGGCCGAGTCGATCACATGGTTTTCCCGTGGCGAGTATGACGGCCTGACCGGAGTGCGGCTGGTCAACACCACCAAGCAGACCCTCCCCGGCGGCACCGTCTCGTTCTTCTCCGCCGGCGGTTTTGTCGGTGAAACCGTGCTGGGAAGACTCGGCCCAAGCGAGCGTCGGTTCGTGGTGTATGGCGCCGAGCTCGACGTCGAGCTGTCACGGCACAGCACAGCGGTTGGCGAAGTCGCGAAAGACGTCCGGTACGCCGAGGACGGCCTTGTGGAGTTGTACGTCGCCAGGTCCGACGTGCACCTGAGCGTCGACAACCACAGCCGGCGTTCACAACGAGTGTACGTGGGGCTCGAGTTCTCGCGCAACTCCAAGCTGTCCGTGCTCGACCAAGGCATCGAGCTCGACTACGACTTGCAGTCCGGGACGCCCTTGGTTGCGATGACCGTGCCCGCGTCCGAGGTTGGTGTCCACGTCGTTCGGGCTGAGACCGCCGGCTCTCGCAAGCACCCGATCGACGCTGCTTCGCTGGAGTCACTCGCCAAGCGGGAGGGGGTCCCCAGCGCCGACAAGCAGGTGTTGTTGGCTGCTCTGGGTTTTCATCAGACCGCTGATCACCATCGCGCTGCGGCCCAGTTGGCGAAGGAGAAGCTCTTGGATGCCACCACCGACCTCGTCCGTATTCGTGAGGATCTTTCCGCCCTCGGCGACGCGGGTGTGCGTGGGCGATTGCGCGACAAGCTCAGTCGCCAAGTGCTGGAGAAGGAGAAGGCGATCGTCGAGCTTCGTGCGAAGCGTCGCGCTTCGTTCCGCACGATGAGAGAGGCGACGCGAAAGGTAAGCGAGACCCTGCAGGGGCTGGAGAACCAGCCCGCGTCAGGCGGCCGTGGATGATCGAGCGAGCGCAGACCACTTCGTCAAATCGGAAATTGATTTCCGATTTGAGATGGCCTCGTCGATCCTCTCGATCAGCCGAGCGACCACCGCGGCGCGTCTCCGGTTGCCCGCGCGTCGATGCAGGAACTGGCCCTGCTTGAGGGCGTCGATGGCCGCGCCCAGCTTCCCGCTGCGCGTCAGCTGTACGCCCAGACGCACCCAAGCTGCCGCGGAGCCGTCCCGGTCAGCGAGTTGACGCAGGGCCTGCACCGCCTTGCGATGCTCACCTCGTCGTACGAGCAGCCGGCAGCGATGTGCAAGCAGGTCGGTCGGAGGCGCGGGCTTCTGACCCGACCGCCTTCGGCGTCGACGTGCTGACACTCGGCTTGCCATACTGGACAGTTGAGCAAGTCGCGCGCCAAGCAGGCCGCGGGGAGGATGCGCGCCTACAGGTGTCCCGGAAGTGACCCGAGCGGGGATCACGTCGTCCGTGGAGGCTCGACGGTGACCCGGACCGGATTCTACGACTGCGGTGGGAGCCCAGCCAAGACCGCCTTCAGATACGAGTCCGCCTCCGCCGCGATCTTGAGCATCTCGAACGAGGAGAACAGCCTGTCTTGCGACTTGAGTAGAGAGGTTGCGACCTTCTCCGCATCGACCGTCAACCCGTTGGCGAGCACGACCTCTCCTCCGGCAATCGTCGTGGCGAGTTTCAGCTCCGACGCGGCGGCACAAAGGTCATCGGCGACCGCAGACTGCTTTGCATCCAGCCCTTCGTCCCGCGACAAGTCGCCGTACCCCAACGCCGTGGCAGCGACACCGGCCAGCGCCGTCGTAGTTCGGGCCACACTTCAGGATCGTTGATCGTTGCCCCGGTTCGCGATCTGTCCGTCCGGCACGGGTGTCTCCGCGGCCGAGTTCGGCCTCGACACCGCGTGGATTGGCCGACCATTGGACGGGGAGTCCCTTCACGGCGAGCCCTTTAAGTACTCGTTCTTCTCGCCCACGAATTCCCTGAAAGCACCTAGGAGTTCCACCAGGTTCCCCGGGCCTCCACGCGCACGAAAGACACCATCCTTCACCTCGCAGAAGATCCAGTCGGTCTCAGACCTCTCGACGATACGCGGCTCCTTCGTGCGGCCGGCCGCAGCAGTGTGAACAAGGTCGACATCGAGGGACCATCCAGGATTGTCCAAAGTTCCGATCCGGACGCCGTACTGATGTTCCCAGTCTCCGCTGCACTGCGCTTGATACCACCGCTCAAGCCATACCATCGGGTGTTCCTCGGTCCCCGTCATTTTGGGATCTCCCACGGTGTCGCGGGTCGCACTCCGCCCGGGATTGTCTTCGCGTGGGTGTGCGGAGTCGGGACCGTCTGTCCGGTCGCCTTGTTAAAGTGAGACTGCCCCCGAACATCCACACGTTTTACCGCGTCGAAGCCGATCGGGTTTCTTGGGTTCGGGTGCCACTCAACATGTGCATCTATCCTACCATCCCTGCCCTGCCGCCAGGTCGAATGAGGCCACTTCGCATTCGGACCAGGGTTCAGCCTGTTGCTTCCGCGCCCCGTTGCCCTCGGCCCCTTGATCCCCGGCCCCCCCGCGGTTCATCCACGCATTCGGGTCGCCGTTGCCCTCGATCGTCAGCAGGATCAACTCCTCCGTTCCACCGGACATCAACCGCGTGGAATTGCCTCGGAAAAGTGGAGGGTTGGTTATGCGGCGAGGGCCGCGGGTTCGGGGTTGAGTTCGGCGGCGACGGGACTGACGTAGCCGATGGAGGAGTGGATGCGTTCGTAGTTGTAGAAGT
>Ga0316204_10001382_pt1 | contig 66747 bp, 75 predicted proteins | sample 6monrhotite_MG_2_FD_205661 | JGI IMG/M metagenome (GOLD analysis project Ga0316204, IMG submission 205661) | Microbial mat bacterial communities from mineral coupon in-situ incubated in ocean water Damariscotta River, Maine, United States -... | ecosystem: Environmental > Aquatic > Marine >... | reverse complement strand
AAACAGAATCTACAGAGAATGAAGATTCACAAAGTGAAGAAGAGAGTACAGAGACAGAAGATACAACACAACAGACAGATACTTCAACTTCAAATGAAGAACAAACAGAAGAAGAAAACATAACAACAGAAGAGACTGAGGAAGAGATAACAAGTGATGATGAGGATAGCGATAAAGGTGTAGGTAATGAGACTGCATCAGAAGCATCAGGGAAAGATGTTCGTGATGATAAAGATGATTTAGATGAAAAAGATAAAGGCAACTCAGGTAAACATGGTAAAAAAGATTCAAAAGATAGTGATGATGAGGATAGCGATAAAGGTGTAGGTAATGAGACTGCATCAGAAGCATCAGGGAAAGATGTTCGTGATGATAAAGATGATTTAGATGAAAAAGATAAAGGCAACTCAGGTAAACATGGTAAAAAAGATTCAAAAGATAGTGATGATGAGGATAGCGATAAAGGTGTAGGTAATGAGACTGCATCAGAAGCATCAGGGAAAGATGTTCGTGATGATAAAAAAAATGATGATGAAGATACTGAGCCTTTATTCTTTAGTGAAGATGATAGTGAATCTATAGCTATTGAGAACTTTGATAGTTCAGAAGAAGCAAGTAGCGATGAAAATATCGATAATGGTGAAGTTGAAGTTGAGACGACTCTTTCAGATATTTTCGATGTTAATGAAGATGATACTCTTTCTAACTATGTTAATGAAGAGCCTGTTACGCAAGAGGCAGAAGCTACAGAACAGCCAAGTGTACAGGAACAATCTTCACAAGATGATACAACGACTCCTGAAGAATCTACCACTGAAGAAGCTACGCCAGCACCAGAGGCTACACCTGAACCTGAGCCTGAGCCAACACCTCCTCAGGCACCAGAGGTTGATTTTGATGATTTAGGGCAAGTTGATACAGATATTGGCTCACAGTTTGATGACTTTACAGGTGGTGCTGATTTAGATCAGTCTTAATATTTAATAGATATAATCATAAAAAAATAAAAGTTGTATTTTGAGAAAAGTTTTATTGGTTGATGATAGTTTATTGGTACAAAAGCTAATCACTGCTCTTTTTGCTCAAAGCAACGAGCTTGAGCTCATAATTGCTTCAAGCTATGAAGAAGCAAAAGTAGTTATAAAAAGTGGTGAAGAGTTTTTTGCTTCTATTGTTTGTATAGTTTTACCAGATGCATTAAATGGAGAGATGGTTGATCTCTCTTTGGATAGCAAGATACCAACACTTGTACTTACAAGTTCATTAAATAAGAGTGTTAGGCATCAAATGTCTAAAAAACCAATTATTGATTATGTATCCAAAAATACTCAGAATGATATTAGCTATGCTGTTGAACTTATACACACTCTATTGTATTTTGAAGATAAGAAGGTCTTAGTAGTTACTGAAAGCAGCGCTGAACGTACTTTACTTAGTCTCTTTTTTAAGCATCTATTATTAAATCCAATTCATACACCTAATGTAGAGAGTGCTATTGAAATTCTTAAAAAAGATAAGAGTATAGATATTATTGCAACAGACTATAAGATGTCTGGGATGAATGGTTTACAATTAGTACAGAGTATTAGAAATAGATATACACGTGATCAAAAGATGATATTTGCTTTAGTAGCTTCAAAAGAGAATGATGTATTACCTCTATTTTTAAAATATGGTGCTAATGAAATAATTGTTAAACCATATACAAAAGAGGAATTTAATGCTCGTATTTTTAAAGAGTTAGATTTTAAGAAAAAAATTGATGAAGTAAAAAGGATAAACAAGACGATTGAAAGTTATGTTATTACCTCTACAACTGATGAAAATGGCATAATTAAACAGGTTAGTGATGCATTTAGTGATGTTTCTGGATATACAAAAAAAGAGCTTATTGGACAACCACAAAATGTAGTTCGTCATCCAGATATGCCATCAGAAGTTTTCGAAGATTTATGGACTACAATCAAAAGTGGTAAAAAGTGGAATGGAACTGTAAAAAATAGAAAAAAAGATGGTGGTTATTATTGGGTTAATGCTCATATAGAGCCTGTATTAAACTCTAAAGGTAAAATTACTGGTTATCAAGCAATTAGGCAAGATATTACAGCAGAAAAAGAGGTTGAAGAGAAGAGTAAACTTTTATCTGAAGCTAAACAAAAGATTACAGACAGCATAAAGTTTTCTTCACTAATACAAGATGCACTACTACCTAAGAGTGAAATAATAGGTGAATACTTTAATGATTTTTTTGTTCTTTGGGAACCAAAAGATATAGTTGGTGGAGATATATATCAATTTATAGAAAGAGAAGATGATTGCCTAGTTTTTGTGATAGATTGTACAGGACATGGAGTACCAGGTGCATTTATGACAATGGTAACAAAAACAGTGATTCAAGCAATAGTAAATGAAAATAACTTTAATAACCCAGCACTCATAATGCAAGAACTTAGTAAAAATATTAAAACAACACTAAAACAAGATAACCCAAATAGTAAAAGTGATGCAGGACTTGATGGTGGTATTTTGTATTTTAATAAAAAAGAGAATAGGGCGATATATTCAGGAGCGAAAACACCTCTTTTTTATATACAAAATGAAGAACTAAACGTCTTTAAAAGTGATAGACAATCAGTCGGATATAAAAAATCAGATACAGATTTTGAATTTAGTAACTTTGAGTTAGAGATAAAAGAAGATACCTATTTTTATATAACAACAGATGGTTTTATAGATCAAAATGGTGGAGATGAGGGCTATCCACTAGGTAAGAAGAAACTGCAGAAATTAATTTTAGAAAATTATAAGAGAAGCTTTACAGAGCAGAAAGATATTTTTCATAACTATTTGCTTAATTACCAAGGTAAACATGAACGTGACGATGATGTAACTTTTCTAGGGTTTAATATAAATTATAGTTCACCTATTCAGGTAGAGACATTCTTTAGTTTTAAGGGCTTTTTGACTCAAAGTTTACTTGGAGATATTGAACAAAGTTTAGAACAAGATTATCAAAATATTTTTGAACATAGTCGTAAGAAAGAGAAGCTTTTTACCATACTATATGAATTAGGTCAAAATATAATTAAATATGCCCCTCAAGATGAACATGACGATGAAAGTATACAGTCTTGTATTGAAATGGCTTATGATATGGAAAGTGATAAATTTAGTATTACAAGTAAGAATAAAGTTTTTGTAGATTCAATAGAAAAAATAAAATCTAGAATTAATGAAGCAAATGAAATAGATAAAGATCAAATAAAAGATATGTATCGAGAACTTAGAAAAAGTAAGAAGTATGGACATGAAGATGGTGCAGGGCTTGGTTTTTTTGAACTTGCTAAACGTTCATCTGAAAAAATAGAATATAGTTTTAATAAGCTTGATGAAAATAGTAGTTACTTTAAGATAACTGTACTCATTTAGTCTAAAGATAATTAATGCAAAAAGAAAAACCAACAATCCTATTAGTTGATGATACTAAAATTAATATTGTAATTATGAATGATTTATTAAAAGATGAATATGATATTAGGGTTGCATTAAATGGGAAAAGTGCATTAGACATTGCTAAAAGAGTAGATATAGATCTTGTCCTTTTAGATATTATGATGCCAGATATAAATGGTTATGAAGTATGTGAAACTTTAAAAAATAGTGAAAAAACAAAACATATTCCGGTTATTTTTATTACTGCTAATACTGAAGAGGATAGTATCGAGAAAGCTTATGATGTTGGTGGAACAGATTATATTACGAAACCATTTAAGGCAAAAGAGCTGTTGGCTCGTGTAAAAAAAGAGTTAGACTTAGTCCGATTAATAACTGATATTAAAAAGGCTAAACAAAAGATTACAGACAGCATAAAGTTTTCTTCACTAATACAAGATGCACTACTGCCAAAGAGTGAAATAATAGGTGAATACTTTAATGATTTTTTTGTTCTTTGGGAACCAAAAGATATAGTAGGTGGAGATATATATCAATTTATAGAAAGAGAAGATGATTGCCTAGTTTTTGTAATAGATTGTACAGGACATGGAGTACCAGGTGCATTTATGACAATGGTAACAAAAACAGTGATTCAAGCAATAGTAAATGAAAATAACTTTAATAACCCAGCACTCATAATGCAAGAACTTAGTAAAAATATTAAAACAACACTAAAACAAGATAACCCAAATAGTAAAAGTGATGCAGGACTTGATGGTGGTATTTTGTATTTTAATAAAAAAGAGAATAGGGCGATATATTCAGGAGCGAAAACACCTCTTTTTTATATACAAAATGAAGAACTAAACGTCTTTAAAAGTGATAGACAATCAGTCGGATATAAAAAATCAGATACAGATTTTGAATTTAGTAACTTTGAGTTAGAGATAAAAGAAGATACCTATTTTTATATAACAACAGATGGTTTTATAGATCAAAATGGTGGAGATGAGGGCTATCCACTAGGTAAGAAGAAACTGCAGAAATTAATTTTAGAAAATTATAAGAGAAGCTTTACAGAGCAGAAAGATATTTTTCATAAATATCTACTTGATTATCAAGGTGAACATGAACGTGATGATGATGTAACTTTTCTAGGTTTTGCTCTTGAAAAATGATTTTTTAAGTATAATACATTTAAATTAAATTTTATATCATATGAGGAATATTAAAAATGGAAAATTTAAAAATTGAAAGCAGTGCATATACACCAGAGATAGATTTTAATGCAAATGAGAGTAGTCTTAAAATATTAGGAAAATCGACTCCTGAGAATACTTTTGAGTTTTTTGAACCTGTTAAAAATTGGTTGAATAGCTATTTTGAGACACCAAAAGAGTGTGTAGTGACATTTGATGTTCCATATTTTAACTCTAGTTCATCAAGAGTAATGTACGATTTATTTGATATATTCTCAGATGCAAAAGATGGTGGTAGTAGCATAACAGTTAATTGGGAATATTCACAAAATAATGAAAATGCAGAAGAGAGTGGTGAAGAGTTTAAAGAGGACTTTGAAGATCTTACTATAAACTTAGTAGTTAAAGATTAATTTATGTCTGTAAAAAGACATGTTATTTTATTTTTAATAACTGTTTTTAGCTCAGTTAATGCTTTAACATTGACTGAAGCACTTGATAAATCAATAGAAATAAGCCCTGAAATTAGAGAGAAACAGAAACGCTATGAAGAGATATATTATGATACAAAAATAGCCATATCTGGGTACTTACCAAAAATAGATTTTATCGCTACGTCTGCACTTAAAGATTCCACAATAGATAACTCTAGAGATAATGACCATGAGATAGAACTTTTATTTACTCAAAATATTTTTAGTGGTTTTAAAGATATTAGTAAACGTAACCTTGAACTTTCTAAATATGGGTCTGCACTTTACACGACTAAAGAGTTAGTCAATAGTTATTCTCTTGAGGTGATAGAAGCATATCTATCTTTATTAAGAGAAAAAAAAATGTTAGATATTCAGCGTGCAAGTTTAGAAAATCATGAAGAGATTTTAGAAAAAATTACTAAAAAATATAATGCTGGTATGGGTACACAACTAGAGTTAAGACTATCTAAAACAAGTTTAAACTTGGCAAAAATAAATTACCATGATCAAAAGAATAGTAGAACACAGTTAAAAATAACTCTTGAGAAATATTTAAATGAAGAGGTCGATGTATCTAGTCTAACATATCCAAATGATAAGGTAGTTATTCCATGTAGTATAGAGAGTGCATTAGAAATAGCATATAAAAATCATCCATCAATTTATGTAGCTAAGTTGAATAAACAAATTGGTGATTATGAATTAGATTATGTAAAGAAAGATTTATATCCATCTTTAGACTTTAAAGCAAAATACTCTACTGGTGAAAATGGAATATATCAAAATACAGATGAATATTATAGAATGTACCTTGAACTCTCATATAATTTATATAATGGTGGCTCAAACATTAATGAAAAAGAGAAGGTAAAAAAGAAAATTGCTCAGAAAAACTCGTTGATAGTAAAGGTAAAGAGGGATATTACACATAAATTAAAAAGTAAGTTTGATGAATATCTTATGTTAAAAGAGAGGGTGAAATTATTAAATAATTATGTATCATCTAAAGAGTTAGCATTAGAGTCATACTATTCACAATTTTCTATAGGAAAAGCAAATTTACAAGATATTTTAGATACCACAGAATCGTTATATATTGCAAAAAGATTAGCACTAGATGGCAAATTCAATCTTTTAATATCAAGTTATAGAGTACTTGAGGCTATGGGATCTTTACCAAAAATTTCTTACCATAATCAAAAAGTTATGCAAGTAGCAAATAGTGAAGAAAATAAAAAAGTTTCTTTTATAAAAAAGAGTAAAAAGGACTGTTTTATAGTTACTGCGACAAAACTAAATATAAGAGAGAGTATGAGTACCTCAAGTAAAATATTGGGTACATATAGTAAAAATGAAATTGTATGTATTAAAAAAAGAGAGAACTTATGGATACAAACAGATGATGGTTGGATCTCTACCACATATCTTAAACAAGTAGATGAGAATAGAATATGACAGATATAGAAAATAAATTTATAAAAGATCCACTGTTAGAGACTTTAGTAACATATACTAAACTTCATGGAAGACCATTTAGTGCAGAAGCACTTGTTTCTGGACTACCAGTTGAAAGGGGTAAGCCTGCTCCAGAACTTTTTTCTGTTAATGGTTCAAAAGCACTGTTTTCAAGGGCAGCGGCACGTGCTGGATTTAAGTCAAAGATTATGAAGCTTGATATTGATGATATATCTCCACTGATACTCCCATGTATTTTATTGCTTAAGTCAGATGATGGTAATAGCATTAAGGCATGTATATTAGAGAGCTTTGATGATACAAAAGAGCATGCTAAAATAATTTTACCTGAAATGGGTGAAGTAGAGAATGAAGTCTCAATAGAGACACTTAAAAATGAGTATTACGGTCTTTCCATCTTTTTAAAGAAAAAGCTAAATTACGAAGAGCAATCTTTAGATATTATAGACAAAAAAGAGTCTCATTGGTTTTGGGGGACAATGTCTCAGGTTAAATCAATTTATAGAGATGTGATAATAGCTTCTTTGCTTATAAATATTTTTGTGTTAGCTACACCTTTATTTACAATGAATGTTTATGATAGAGTTGTCCCAAATGGTACAACAGGTACTCTTTGGGTACTTGCAATTGGTATATTAGTGGTTTATGCTATTGATATAACTTTGAAGTTTATACGTTCTCATTTTATAGAGGTTGCTGGGAGAAAGACAGATATTGTAATATCTTCAATTCTTTTTGAGAGAGTAATGGATTTAAAAATTTCATCAATGCCAAAATCTATTGGCTCTTTTGCTAATGTATTAAAAGAGTTTGAAAGTATTCGTGCTTTTTTAACTTCATCAACTATTTCTATACTAGTAGATATGCCATTTGTTATTATTTTTTTAGTAACTATTTATTACATAGCTGGAGTTGTTGTTTTAATTCCGCTATTTATAATGGCAGCTATTCTTATTTATACACTTATTATGAGAAATAAACTTCAAGAACGTATTAAAAGTACATATAGAGCTGCTGGAAGTAAGAATGGTGTTTTAATCGAAAGTTTAGGAGCTATAGAATCCTTAAAAACATTGGGTGCTCTTGGGTACGCGCAATGGAAGTGGGAAGAGGCAACTGGTGATATTGCAGATAAAAGTATTCATACTAAATTTTTATCTGCTTCTATATCTACAGTTACATCCTTTTTAGTTCAATTAAATACAGTTATGATTATCATAGCAGGGGTATATATGATTGTTGATATGAACCTTACGCTTGGTGGATTAATAGCTGTTGTTATTATTTCATCTCGTACAATTGCTCCAATGGGGCAAGTTGCAAGTTTGCTTGCAAATTATGAACATACAAAGACAGCATACTCTGCGATAGAAGATGTTATGAACCTTCCAGTTGAACATCCAGATGGAAAACGTTTTGTTCAAAGACCAGAGTACAAAGGAGTTGTAACATTTGAAAATGTTTGGTTTACATACCCTGGGGGAGAAAAGGCTTCTCTTGAAGATAATAGTTTTAAAATTAATCAAGGTGAACATGTTGGACTTGTAGGAAAGATAGGATCGGGTAAATCTACAGTACAGAAACTTATTCTTGGGCTTTATCACGCAAGTGAGGGTTCTGTGTTGATTGATGGCATAGATATAAAGCAGATAGATCCAGCAGATTTGAGAAAAAATATCGCATATGTCTCACAAGATATTGTACTATTTAGTGGAACTGTAAAAGAGAACCTAATTTATAGGGCACCTCATGCAGATGATACAATGATTTTAAAAGCAGCAAATATTAGTGGGGTATTAGACTTTGTAAATAAACATCCAAAAGGTTTTGATATGCCAGTTGGAGAGCGTGGTTCAATGCTTTCAGGTGGACAAAGACAGAGTATAGCAATTGCAAGAGCAATTTTATTAGATAGTCCAATTGTTATATTAGATGAACCAACAAGTGCGATGGATAATGCAACAGAGCAGAAGATAATAAATAATTTAAAAGATTATTTAGATGGAAAAACATTAGTACTTGTAACTCATAAGAGTTCACTTTTAAAGCTTGTTGATAGAATGATTCTATTTGAAGATGGTAAAAAAATGTTAGATGACTCAAAAGAGAAGATTTTAAATAAATTGAGTGGTAAATAATCATGAATGAAAATTTAGAAACAAAAGAGTTGGTAGCAGATGACCTTGTAAAAGAGAATGCAAAACTTCTAAAAGATAATGAAAAAATTAAAAAAAGATTAGATAGAGTTACGCAACAAGGAGATCGTCAACATAAGCAATTTGAAAAGTTAAATGAAAAACTTGCAACTTACATTGATGTTATTGATGATCATGTTATTACTGTCACTGTAGATAAAGATAAAAATATTACAAATGTCTCTACTGCATTTTCAAACTCATTTGGTTTTAAATTAAAAGAGGTTGTAGGCTCACATATTGAATTTTTAATAGATAAAGATGATTTTGAGAAAATTAATGTTGAACTTCATGATAGTGTTGCATCAAAACAGCCTTGGCATGGTGAGATAAAGTATAGGAATAAGTCTGACCAACTTATATGGACAAATACTATTATAACACCAAATTTTGATGAAGATGTGTTGTATGGGTTTACATTTATTAGTGAAGATATTTCAAAAGAGAAAGAGTTAAAAGATTTAAAATCAAGACAGTTATCTAATAAAAAATATGACCAGAGTATGCTTACTTTCATGTCTAGTAAAAGCTCAGCACTACTTCAAAGAACTTCAAATAGCTTTAGTTATGTACTATGGATTATTTTTGCTACTGTGGTTTGGGCTATAGTATGGGCAAATTATGCAGAGCTTGAAGAGTTGACTCGTGGAAGTGGTAAGATAATTCCATCTAAGCAGATTAAAAAAGTTGAGAGTTTTGATAATGCAAAAATTGAGAAAATATTAGTTGGGGAGGGAGACAGAGTTAAAAAAGGTCAAGTCCTATTAACTTTTAACAATATAGATAATAGTTCTACTTTTAAACAAAATACACTAAGATTAGAGGAGTTACATGCGAAGTCAAAAAGATTAGAGTTAGAATCAAAACTAATCTATCCAGAAAAAGCTTTTGAAATTGATAGTTCAAATATAGATATATTACAAAAAGAGATGGCTCTTTATAAGACAGATATGAAGCAACTATCTTTAAAAACTTCTGCAATGAGTGAGAGAATAAATCAAAAAAAGAGTGAACTCGCTGAAGCTATTAAAAAAGAGTCTAATTTACAAAAGAACTATACTCTTTTAGGTCAAGAGTTAAAGATAAAAGAGAAAATGGCAAAAGAAAAAATTATCTCAGAAGTTGAGTATATACAACTTAAAAGACAGAAAAATGATTTATCACAAGAGCTAAATCAGATTAAAAATGAGATTATACGAGCAAAATCTTCTATTAATGAGTTAAGGCAAAATAGTGAAGAGCTTATATTAGAGTTTCAAAATAGTACAAAAAAGGAGTATTTTGATGTACTCTCCGAGATTGCAAAACTTTCACAAGTGCGCAATTCATTAAGTGATCAGTTAAAACGAGCAGAGATACTTTCACCAGTTGATGGTACTATAAAAAAGATGTATGTTAATACAATTGGTGAGGTAGCCCAAGTTGGCAGTACTCTTCTTGAAATTGTTCCATCAGAAGATAGGTTAATGGCAGAGGTTAAAATTGCACCTGAAGATATAGCATATTTGAGAATAAATCAAGAGGCAATGATGAAGTTTTCTGCTTATGACTTTGGTATTTATGGTGGTATTAAAGCTAAAATTGCATACATTAGTGCAGATACGATTTTAGATTTAGAAGATGGTAAACATTACTATATTATCTATCTTAAACTAGATAGAGATAGTTTAGGCGATGAGAACAATCCACTACCAATTAAAATTGGTATGGTTGCAGATGTTGATATTATACATGGTAAAAAAAGTGTTATGGACTATATCTTAAAGCCAATTTTAAAAGCAAAACAGACTGCTTTAACAGAGAAATAATAGAATGAAAATATATTATCTATATTCAGAGATTGAAGAGGTTAAAAATTATATTATAGGTTCTCTTACAGATTATAATTTGACGCAAGTAGAAGATGTCTCTGAGCTATTTAATATAAATCCAGAAAAATCTTTACTTATTTTACATATTGATTCTAATGAAAATAGTAGTGTTGAACTTATATCTGAGCTTTTAAAAGAGTTTAAAAGTCTAAAAATTTTAGCACTTGCTAATAGCGTGAATTTTATTGAGGGTACCAAACTACTTCAGATTGGTGTAAAAGGTTATGGTAATGTCTATATGCATAGTGTTCTTTTAAATCAGGCAGTTGATTTAATTATGAGTGAAAATGTGTGGATATATCCAGAGTTAGCACAACACTTAATAAAAAATATAACCAAACAAGAGATACCCACAGATTATGATGACAGGTTAGAGAAGTTAAGTAAACATGAAAGAGAGTGTGCTATTTTAGCTTCTGATGGTCACTCTAATATTGAGATTGCATCTTTATTAGATGTTCAAGAGGTTACAATAAAGAAGCATCTTTCATCTGTTTATAAAAAGCTTTCTTTAAAAAATAGAATTGAATTAGCACTCTATTTAACTAGATAATAAAGTTATTTTTAAAATTATTATTAAGTTTTAGATAAGCTTATTTTGTTGATTTAAAAGTTAAATAAAATATAGCATAACAATGGTCTGTGTTACAATCTTTAAATTAAATATGTCAAGGATTTATTTGTTAAAAAGTATAAAATTCATATCATCAGAATGGACATTACCATTAATATTAATAGTTCTACTTGTTTTGATACGTTTTAATTTACATTATCTTGTATTTCACTCATTTGCTGAATACTTTGCTGTTTTTGTAAGTTTCTCTATAACATTAGTTACATATTACACATACACATTTACAAAAAATAGATATCTACTTTTTATTGGTTTGGGCTATTTTTGGGTTGCAATTCTTGATGTAATGCATACTCAAACATATGTAGGGATGACTCTTTATAATATAGAAGACTCAAATACATCAACATCTTTTTGGATATTAGCTAGAATTTTTGAAGCCAGTGTACTTTTAGCTGCACCATTTATGAGATTTAGGAAGTATAAAAAATATCAAGTAACACTTCTATTTGCCATCATTGTTAGCACCATAATAGTTATTGCTATGTACTCTCCTCTTAAGTTATTAGTAATTGGAGAGGGATTAACGCAGTTAAAGGTTAATTTAGAGTATTTTGTAATTACTATTTTATTGTTAACTCTTTATGTTAATAAAATTTATTCAAATGAGTTTAGTGAAGTAATTCGAAAAGCTATGAACTATAGCATTATCTTAACAATACTAGCGGAGGTCTCTTTTACACTTTATATTGATGTTTATGGAGTAATGAATGTTGTTGGACATAGTTTTAAATTTTTGTCATTTTGGATACTTTTACAAGCAATTATTAAAACATCACTAGAAGAGCCATTTAAAGTAATGAAGCAAAGTTCAACTACTTATGATGCTATTGCTTATCCTGCCATTGTTGTAGGTAAAGATGGTATTGTAAGACAAGTTAATAGGGCAGCTTGTGAGGTAATAAATAAAGATGCTTCAGATATTGTGGGCTTTAGGAATCATGTACTTTATCATCCTAAGAATATTGATGAAAATGAGTGTTCTATTTGTAATGCAATTGCAAAGAATGAAAAATTAAAAAATTCTGAACTTGAAGATAAAGATTTAAATACAATAACACAATACTCGCTTAGTCCTATTGAGAGCCAAGAAGATAATATTCAGGGTATGGTTCAAGTAAGTGTAGACATTACTTATGAAAGAGGCTTAAAAAACTCTCTTTCGAATCAATATAAGCTTCTTCAAAATATCGTAGATACTGTACCAATAAGGATATTTTGGAAAGATAAAGATAGCGTATATCGTGGAGGAAATAATCTGTTTGTGAAAGATGCTAGATTGAATAATGCAGATGAACTTATAGGTAAAAATGATTTTGAACTCACATGGAGTGAAAATGAGGCTAAACTATATATAGATGATGATAAAGCAGTTATGAATAGCGGAGAAGGTAAGTACCAGTTTGAAGAGACACAAACTACCGCTTCTGGTGAGTCTATTGTTTTATCTACTTCAAAAGTTCCATTAAGAGATATTTCTGGTGAAATAGTTGGTGTAGTTGGAACTTATGAAGATATAACAAATAGAAAAGAGATTGAGAATAGACTGGAAAAACAGCAAGAAACTTTAAAGTATCAAGCCCATTATGATTCATTAACAAACCTTCCCAATAGGATTCTCTTACAAGATAGGTTAACTCATGCTATAGAAAGATCAAAACGTAAAGTTACACAATTTGCTCTTCTGTTTATAGATTTAGATCAGTTTAAACAGATTAACGATACTTTAGGACATGAAATTGGTGATAGTGTACTAAAAATATTTAGTGCTAGACTTAAAAAATCTATTAGAGAAGAGGATACGTTAGCTAGACTTGGTGGAGATGAGTTTACTGTTCTTTTAGAGGAGATACAATCTATTGTTGATGTCTCTAAACTTGTTCAAAAAATTATGGATCAAACAATTGAAGCGATAATCGTCGATAAATACACTTTGTATATAACAATAAGTGTAGGGATTAGTATCTATCCAAAAGATTCTACAAATATACAAGATTTACTTAAATATGCAGATAGTGCTATGTATAAAGCAAAAGACGAGGGAAGAAATAATTTTCAATTTTACTCTTCTGAGCTAACTCAAAAAGCTATGAAAAGGGCTGTTCTACAAAATGATTTAAGAAAAGCATTAGAAAATGAGGAGTTTGAAGTATATTATCAGCCTCAGATAAAAGTTTTTGAAAATTCTTACTCTTTAATTGGATTAGAAGCTTTAGTTAGGTGGAATCATCCAAAGCGTGGATTAATTCCACCAATTGATTTCATACCATTAGCAGAAGAGACTGGTATGATTGTTGAACTTGATAGATTGGTTATGAAGATTGCAATTAAACAGGTTGCCAAATGGAACAAAGAGAATACAAGAGCAGTTGTTTTATCTTTGAACCTTGCTATGAAACAGCTCCAACAAGATGATTTTATACCTATTGTTAAAAAAATTATAGAAGATAATGAATGTCAAGGAGAAAAATATTTAGCATTTGAGATAACAGAAAGCGATTTGATGAAGAATCCAGAATCCTCTATTGAAAAGTTAAATAAGATGCAAGAGTTAGGTTTTAAGATAGCAATTGATGATTTTGGAACAGGTTATTCATCACTATCATATCTGAAACGATTGCCCATTAGTAAGTTGAAAATTGATAAATCATTTATTGATGGTCTTCCAAGTGATAAAGATGATACGGCTATTGTTAAAGCGATTATTTCGCTTGCTAAAAATCTTAATATTAAGATAATTGCTGAGGGTGTAGAGACAAAAGAGCAGAAAGATTTTATGTATGAAAATGGTTGTGATGAGATACAGGGTTATCTCTATTCTAAACCTATGTCTAGTGAAGATACTGGAGCATTTATAACTTCATTTAAATAGATAAATTGTAGTTTTGGAAAGTTTGTAAAAATATAACTTGAGAATTAACTGAAGAAGAGATGGCGCGGTGGACGAGACTCGAACTCGCGACCCTCGGCGTGACAGGCCGATATTCTAACCAACTGAACTACCACCGCACTAAAATGTAACAATTATAAAAATGGTGGTCGCTACAAGACTCGAACTTGTGACATCTACCTTGTAAGGGTAGCGCTCTACCAACTGAGCTAAGCGACCGTTTGTCAAAACGTCTAATAAATGGCGCGGTGGACGAGACTCGAACTCGCGACCCTCGGCGTGACAGGCCGATATTCTAACCAACTGAACTACCACCGCACTAAAATATAACAATTATAAAAATGGTGGTCGCTACAAGACTCGAACTTGTGACATCTACCTTGTAAGGGTAGCGCTCTACCAACTGAGCTAAGCGACCAAAAAATGGCGACCCCTAAGGGATTTGAACCCCTGTTATTACCATGAAGTGATAATGTCCTTGGCCACTAGACGAAAGGGTCTTTTGGTTTGCAACATTAAAACTGGTGTCCCGTGTTGGATTCGAACCAACGGCCACTTCCTTAAAAGGGAAATGCTCTACCGGCTGAGCTAACGAGACATGAGGCGAAATTATAGGTAAATTGTTCCTAATTGTCAAGAAGATTTGTAAAAAATAGTTCATTATCTAATTCAAGTAACATTTTTAATGCAGTATAAGCACTCTGCTCTTGAATATATTTTCTATCCCCTGCGAACATACAGCTTCTTACAAGGGTTTTTCCTTTCATCGCAGCACCTATAATTACTGTACCGACTGGTTTTTCTTCACTCCCACCAGTTGGGCCTGCAATGCCACTAACTGCTAGAGCATAATCATCTTTTGTTACAGAAAATGCCCCAAGTAGCATATTTTTAACAGTCTGTTCACTAACTGCTCCATGCTTTTCTAATATTTTTTCATCTACTCCAAGCCATTCTGATTTTAATTTATCAGAATAAGTTACTAGTGAGCCATTGAATACAGCAGATGAACCACTTCGTGAAGTTATTAATGATGCAAGAAGTCCACCTGTACAACTCTCTGCAAATGTGACTTTTTTACCTCTATGGGCTAATTTTTCAATGATATAAGTTATTGGATCGGTAGAGGCTATAATTTTTTTACTCAGTAGTGTTGTACTCTTTTCAATAAACTTAGCTAAATGACCAAATTTTCTACTTTGAACTTCAAGTAAGAGCCAGCCATCTACTATTTTTACTAGATTCATATCTACTTCAAAAGTTTTTGCAAGAGGTTCAAGAAGTATAAGTGGTTTTTCCTCTTCAAAAATATGGAGTTGTGCTTTGTCAGAAGTGTGGTTTAAAAGAATTGGAGGAAGCTCTTCAGAAGTTTGGGTAAGTAGAACATTGATACGGCTACTGTTATGCTCTAAAAGATAACTATTTTGTTCATATACACTTGTTCTAGATGGTAAAAGCATATCGTCAAAAAGAACTTGATTATCTTGTGTTAATGTACACAACATCTTACCCATTAGAGCAAATGTCTGTTCATCAGTTGCAATGATTAGATTAAGGTTAAGTTCTAGAAGACGCTCAAGTTCTAGAAGAAGATCTTTATCATTTGAATCAAAGTAAATTATACTTTGTGTGTGTATACCTTCACCGCCTACATGACGTAGAATGTAGTTATTTAACATTTGATTGAGCCGAAATTTAGTTCCGACAAATAGTAGTGTTGATTTCATGGCAAAAATCATAGCATATATTAACTACTCATTAGTTATAATGCGAAAATTTTTCAGGAGTGAATTACACATGGATTACAAAGAGACCCTCCTACTTCCAAACACAACTTTTGCAATGCGTGGAAACTTAGCGCAGAATGAACCAAAGCGTTATGCCTCGTGGTATGAACGTGATGTTTACACAAAAATGAAGACAAAACGTAAAGATGCTACAGAGAGCTTTACTCTTCATGATGGACCACCATATGCAAATGGACATACGCATATCGGACATGCTTTAAATAAAACGTTAAAAGATATTATTGTCAAATTTAACTATTTTAATGGTAAATCGGTACGTTTTACACCAGGCTGGGATTGCCATGGTCTACCGATTGAGCAACAAGTTGAGAAAAAACTTGGCTCAAAAGCAAAAAAAGAGGCACTAAGTACCGCTGAAGTTCGGCAGCTTTGTCGCAATCATGCTGCTAAGTTTGTTGGTATTCAAAGAGATGAGTTTAAACAGCTTGGAATCATTGCTGATTGGGAAAAGCCATATTTAACTATGGATTACGCTTTTGAAGCAAATATTTTCAGAACTCTTTGTGATGTTGCAAGTAAAGGGTTGTTAATTGAACGTAGCAAACCAGTTTATTGGAGTTGGGCAGAGCGTACAGCTCTTGCTGAAGCTGAAGTTGAGTATGCAGATAAAGAAGATTATTCAATCTATGTTGCATTTGAGTTAAATGATGAATCAAAACAGAAGTTAGGCGTAGATAAAGCCGCTTTAGTAATTTGGACAACAACACCATGGACGCTTCCTGCAAATACAGGAATTAGTCTTAATCCAGAAGAGAAGTATGTAATAACTTCAAGTGGTCATATTATTGCACGCGCTAGACACGAAAGCTTATTAGAAGAGGGTGTAGTCTCTGAGGGTATTAAAAAAGAGTTTGCTTCAACTGAACTAGAAAATTTAGTAGCTATAAATCCACTTAATGGACGTAACTCTCATGTTGTTTTAGGTGAGCATGTTTTAATGGATGGTGGTAGTGGAGCAGTTCATACAGCACCTGGTCATGGAGAAGATGATTATCGTGTTGGTTTACTTTATAATTTAGATGTAGTTATGCCAGTAGATGAGCGTGGATGTTATGATGAGACTGTAGTTAATGAAAAACTTTTACCAGAAGCTGAGAGTTTTGTAGGTACTCATGTCTTTAAATCAAATGAGAAAATTTTAGAATTTTTAGGTAGTGCACTTCTTAAACAAAATAAGTTTGTTCACTCTTATCCACACTGTTGGCGTTCAAAAACTCCATTGATTTACCGCGCAACAAAGCAGTGGTTTATCTCAGTTGATGCAGTTCCTGAAAGTGAAAATAGAACTTTAAGAAATATCGCAACACACGAGATAGGTGAGACAAAATTTATTCCAGCAACTGGTCACAACAGAATAGGTACAATGGTAGAAAATCGTCCTGATTGGTGTATTAGTCGTCAACGTGATTGGGGTGTTCCTATTGCACTATTTCGTAATAAAATTACTGGTAAGCCAGTACTAGATGAAAAAGTTTTAAATTTTACTGCGATGATTTTTGAACAGCGTGGTACTGATGTTTGGTTTAGTATGCCAATTGAAGAGTTACTCTACCCTGGAAGTGGTTATAAAGCTGAAGAACTTGAAAAAGTAGAAGATATTTTAGATGTCTGGTTTGATAGTGGATCAACTTGGAAAGCAGTTTTAAAAAGTAGAAATTACGATGCAGGTTCGTATCCAGCTGATTTATATTTAGAAGGAAGCGATCAACATCGTGGTTGGTTTCAAAGTTCACTATTCTTAAGTACGGCAGTTGAACATCAAGCACCTTATAAAGCAGTTCTTACTCATGGCTTCACTGTTGATGATAAGGGTGAGAAGATGAGTAAGTCTAAGGGTAACGTTGTTGCACCTGACAAAGTTTTAAAAGAGTATGGTAGTGAGATACTACGTCTTTGGGTAGCAACAAGTGACTATCAAAATGACCTGAAAATCAGTAACGCAATTTTAAAACAGACTTCTGAGCAGTACAGAAAACTACGAAATACTTTTAGATTTTTACTTGCAAATATTAACGATTTAGAGAAAATTTCTGAATTTGATGAGATGAGTGTAATAGATAACTGGATTTTAGCTCGTTCATATGAAGTATTTAATGAAGTACATGAAGCATTCGTTGTTTATGATTTTGTAAAGGCTATGAGTCTATTAAATAATTACATTGTAAATGAACTTAGTGGAATTTACATGGATTTATGTAAAGATAGATTGTATTGTGACGATAAAGATGCGACTCACAGACGTGCAAGCCAGAGTGCTATGGCTTTAATAGTACGCTCTCTTCTTGGTCTTATTGCACCAGTATTGACATATACAGCAGATGAGATTTTAGAACACGCTCCTGCAATCATAAAAGGTGATGTTGAAGATATTTTTGATTATGAGTATGTTAAATTACCAGAAGTTAAAAGTGATTTTGAAGCAGAATATATGATTAATGCTAGGGATAAATTCTCTGAAGTAGTAGATGCTTTGAAAAAAGAGAAAACTATCAAAAGTACTTTAGAGTTAGAACTATTTACTGATTCTAAAATTATTAGAGATACAGATTCAATTGAAGCTGAAGATTGGTTTATGGTTAGTGGAGTTAAAGATGAAATTACAGATAGCGACATGGGAAGTTTTGAGTTAAATGGTGATAGATTCTATATTGTTAAAGCACAAGATCACAAATGTCCAAGATGTTGGAAGTTTTCAGCTAGCAAAGAAGATACACTTTGTAAAAGATGTGATGAGGTTATGAATGTTAAATAGTGCCCCAACACCACTATTTATTGGTGTTACAATTGTTCTTATATTAATCATAACAGCACTTGGTGTAGTAGCTGTTAATAAAGCTAAAAAGGAGATATAGGTGGTAACTTTAAAAGAAGCTCTTGCAATGAATGAGGCTCAGCTTAGTGAGTTAAGAGTTGAACTAAAAGAGAAGATAGAAGCTAAAAAAGATATTAACGCTTATATTGGACTAGAAGAGAGCGGTGATGGTGTTCCTATTTTAGTAAAAGATAATATTCAAGTTACAGGCTGGAATGTAAGTGGTGGAAGTAAAATTTTACAGCACTATATTGCACCTTATGATGCAACTGTAATAAAAAATATGCGAAAAAGTGGTATCAGTCCATTTGGTCGTGCAAATATGGATGAGTTTGCTATGGGAAGCTCAACTGAAACTAGCTTTTATGGAAAAACATTAAATCCACATGATAGCTCTAGAGTTCCTGGTGGAAGTAGTGGTGGAAGTGCTGCTGCTGTTGGTGCTGGTATAGCTATTGCAGCACTTGGTAGTGATACAGGTGGTTCTATTCGTCAACCTGCTGCTTTTTGTGGAATTGTTGGTATGAAGCCAACTTATGGACGTGTTAGTCGTTATGGTTTAAGTGCTTATGGAAGTAGTTTAGACCAAATTGGTCCAATGACACAAAATGTTGAAGATGCAGCAATTTTGTATGACATTATTAGTGGCTATGATGAAAAAGATAGTACAAGTGCTGATATTTCGTATGAAAAAGTAAGTCAAAATTTAAATCCAGACAGAAAACTAAAAATTGCAGTTATCGATAACTACATTGATGGCGCTGATGAAGCTGTTGTTGATGCTTATAAAAATGCGATGAAAACACTTGAAGATGAGGGTCATACGATTGTTCATAAAAGTTTGATGGATGCTAAATATGATGTATCAGCTTATTATATTACGTCAACTGCAGAAGCTACTACAAACTTGGCACGTTATGATGGTGTTCGTTATGGAAATCGTGTTGCTGGTACAGATTTAAAAGATATGTATGTACGTACTAGGAGTGAAGGTTTTGGCGATGAGGTAAAACGTAGAATACTGCTAGGAAACTTTGTATTATCTAGTGGTTATTATGATGCTTATTATGTAAAAGCTCAAAAAAGTAGACAACTTATAAAAAATGAGTATGATAAAATTTTTGCAGAAGTGGATTTAGTTTTAAGTCCAGTTACACCAACTGCTGCATTTGAGTTTGGAAGTAAAAAAGATCCACTTCAGATGTATTTAAGTGACATTTATACTATCTCTGTAAATTTAGCGGGGTTACCTGCTATTAGTGTTCCGTGTGGAGATGATAATGGATTACCAATTGGATTACAGTTTATAGCAAAGCCTTACGATGAGCAGACATTGTTTGATGGAGCATTAAGTTTAGAAAGAGCATTAAAATAAGGAAAACACTATGAACATTCGTAAAAAAGCTTTAACATTTGAAGACGTACTTTTAGTTCCACAGTATTCAGAAATCTTACCTAAAGAGGTTTCATTAGCGACGAAATTTAGCCGTAATATTTCACTAAATATGCCTTTAGTATCAGCTGCAATGGATACAGTAACTGAGCATAAAGCTGCTATCTCTATGGCTAGACTTGGTGGTATGGGAATCATCCACAAAAATATGGATGTTGATACTCAAGTTATGGAAGTAAAAAAAGTCAAAAAAAGTGAAAGTGGGATTATAATTGACCCAATATATGTAGCACCTGATGCAACTTTAGGTGAAGCAAAAGAGATAATGGATAACTATAAAATTTCTGGTGTTCCTGTAGTTGACCCTCACGATAAATTGCTTGGAATCTTAACTAATCGTGACATGCGTTTTGAGACAGACATGCAGAAAATGGTTATGAAAACTATGACAGCTATGCCACTTATTACAACTAGAAAAGGCACTACTCTTGAGGAAGCTGCTAAAATAATGCATAAAAACAAGATTGAGAAATTACCTGTTGTAGATGAAGAGGGAAATTTAAAGGGTTTAATTACAATTAAGGATATTCGTAAAAAGATTGAGTATCCAAATGCTAATAAAGATGATTTTGGTCGTTTAAGAGTTGGAGCTGCAATTGGAGTAGGGCAACTAGACCGTGCGCGTGCGCTAGTTGAAGTTGGTGTAGATGTTTTAGTTTTAGATTCGGCTCATGGACATTCCAAAGGTATTATGGATACTGTAAAAGAGATAAAAAAAGAGCTTGCTGTTGATGTTGTTGCTGGGAATGTAGCAACTGCAGAAGCAACTGAAGCTCTGATTGAAGCTGGTGCAGATGCTGTAAAAGTTGGAATTGGACCTGGTTCAATCTGTACAACTAGAATAGTCTCAGGTGTTGGAATGCCACAAATTAGCGCTATTGAAGAGTGTGCTAAGGTTGGTGAAAAACATGGTGTACCAGTTATCGCTGATGGTGGGATTAAATACTCTGGTGATGTTGCAAAAGCATTAGCTGTGGGTGCTAGTTCAATCATGATTGGTTCACTTTTAGCTGGAACAGATGAGAGTCCTGGAATGATGATAATGTATCAAGGACGTCAATATAAAGCGTATCGTGGTATGGGCTCAATTGGTGCTATGAAACAAGGAAGTACAGATAGATATTTTCAAGAGGGAACGGCAACTGAAAAGTTAGTTCCTGAGGGAATTGAGGGACGTGTTCCTCATCGTGGTTCAATGGGTTCAGTTGTTCATCAGCTTCTTGGTGGTCTACGTTCATCAATGGGATATTGTGGATCTAAAGATATACCAACACTTTGGGAAAAAGCAGAATTTGTAGAGATTACAAGTGCTGGGCTTAAAGAGAGCCATGTGCACGATGTTTATATTACAGAAGAGGCACCTAATTACCACGTGTAAAAATTTTTGTGTATTAATTTAATAGGGGATAAGTATGGAGCAACAGACATTAGCATTACATCAAGGTTATGAAAAAGATAGTCAAGGAACAATGGCTGTTCCAATTTACCAATCAACTGCATATGAGTTTCGTGATGTTGAACACGCTGCAAATCTATTTGCTCTAAAAGAGTTAGGAAATATTTATACAAGACTTAACAATCCGACAAGTGACGTTTTTGAAAAAAGAATGGCTGCTATGGAGGGTGGAGTTGCTGGACTTGCTACTGCTAGTGGGATGTCTGCTATATTTTATGCAATTGCAAATGTTGCAAAAGCTGGAGATAATTTTGTTGCTGCTAAACAGCTATATGGTGGGTCGTTAACACTTTTTGCACATACACTAAAGCGTTTTGGTATTGAAGCTAGGTTTTTTGATGTTCAAAATCCAAGTGAAATAGAAGCGTTGATTGATGATAAGACTAAAGCAATCTTCTTTGAAACTATTACAAATCCTAGTATTGATGTAGCTGATATTGATGCAATTGTTGCAGTTGCAAAAAAGCATAAAATTATCTCTATTGTAGATAATACGGTAGCTACACCAATTCTTTGTAAACCAATTGAATATGGTGTTGATGTTGTTGTTCATAGTGCTAGTAAATATACAACAGGGCAGGGTCTTGCAATTGGTGGAATTATAATTGAGCGTGAAAACTTAGTTGAGTTGATTAAAGCTAATCCTCGTTATGAGTGTTTTAATGAGCCTGATGAGAGTTATCATGGTCTTGTTTATGTAGATATTCCTTTACCAATTTTTACTCTAAGATCGCGCCTTTCACTTCTTCGTGATTTAGGTGCTACGCCATCGCCATTTAATTCATGGCTGTTTATTCAAGGTCTTGAGACATTAACACTTAGAATGAGAGAACACTCTTCAAATGCATTAGCCCTAGCTGAGTATTTAGAAGCTCATCCAAAGGTCTCTAAAGTAAACTATCCAGCACTTAAAAGTGATAAAAACAGCGAAAAAGCTGCTAAGTATCTAGCAAAAGGTTCAAGTGGACTACTTAGCTTTGAGGTAAGTGACTTAGAGGCTGCTAAACGTGTTGTTGATGCTACTGAACTTTACTCATTAGTTGTAAATATTGGAGATAGTAAATCTATTATTACTCACCCTGCAAGTACAACTCACATGCAACTTTCACCAAAAGAGTTAGAAGAGGCTGGTGTTCCTGCTGGACTTATTCGTATTAGTGCTGGACTTGAGGCTTCAAAAGATTTAATTGAAGATATTAAACAGGCATTAGATAAAGCATAATCTCTTTTAATGAAAATTACCACTAAAACGGCACATTTTACAAATCCACTCTACTTAGAGAGTGGGCGTATACTAGAACCCTATGACATAACATATGAGACCTATGGACAGATGAATGAGGATAAAAGTAATGTAATTGTAGTTTGTCATGCATTAACTGGTAGTCATCATGCTGCTGGTCAGTATGAGGGTGAAAGTAAACCAGGATGGTGGAATGCCTTAATTGGTTCACAAAAGGCTATAGATACAGATAGATATTTTGTAATTTGTACAAATGTAATTGGGAGTTGTTTTGGCTCATCTGGACCAATGTCGGCAGTTTATCCAAGTATGGAACCGTACCGCTATAAATTCCCAGTTTTAACAATAAAAGATATGGTTCATGCTCAAAATATACTTTATTCATCACTTGGTATCTATAAAGTTCATGCAATTATTGGTGGTTCAATGGGTGGAATGCAGGCTCTTCAGTTTGGTGTAGACTTTCCTAGATTTGCTAAAAATATAATTATGTTAGCATCTACTAGTGCAACAAGACCATGGGCTATTGCATTTAATAAAATATCTCAAGAGGCAATTTTAAAAGATCCATCTTTCATGGGTGGATATTATAATCCTGAAGATGTTAAAGAGAATGGTCTTTCAGGACTTTCAGTTGCTAGAATGGCTGGACACATTAGTTTTCTCTCACATGATTCAATGGATAAAAAATTTGGTCGTGAATATACACGAACAGATGGGCTTTATGAACTTTTTGGACAGTTTCAAGTTGAGAGATATTTAGAATATAACGCATATAACTTTTCTCAACGTTTTGATCCTCTTAGTTATCTATATATAATTAAAGCTATTAATATTTTTGACATAAGTAGAGGGTATGATTCACTAGAAAATGCTCTAAAGTCCATTCGTGCAGATCTCTATTTAGTAAGTTTTGAGAGTGATATGCTCTTTACTCCAAAAGAGATGTTAGAGATACACCATGCGATGAAACGAATAGGTAAAGAGGATCAAAGTAACTATTTAGAGGTTGAGAGTGACTATGGGCATGATGCTTTTTTAGTTGAAACAGAAAAATTTAGCTCTTACATAGAGAGCGCATTAAAAGGCGATTAAAATGGCAACATCAAAAGATTTTGAAAAAAAGTTAGAAAATTCAAAAGAGATACTACAAAAACTAATGAATCCAGAAGTAACCTTGCAAGATAGTGTCAAGTTCTATAAAGATGGTATGAATGCATTAAGCGACGCACAAAAGATTCTAGAAGAGGCTAAACTAGAGTTTGAAACTATTAAAGAGTCACAAGAGAATATCTAAACTTTAAAAGTATTTAAATCACTATTTAGCATATCTGCTTTATTCGCTAGTTGAGTTGATGCGTCATTGATTGATATTGATAGCTTGCTATTTGTTTGTACAATTGCTACAACAGAATCCATCTCTTTCATTAACTCTTTTGTTCTTGTTGCTATATAGGTATTTTTATTTACAAGAGTTTTAGCTGAATTTACAGTTTCATTAAGTTGAACAATTGTACTTTCTGCTTCTGTCGAGAGTGTAATCGCTTTTTCTGCTACATTACTATTTTCTTTTGTTGTAATTTCTGAATCTACAGTTATTTCCGTAATGTTTTGAGTAATAATATTTGTAGTGGCACTTATTTCACTAAGCGATTTTTGTGTGCGTTCTGCTAATTTTCGTACTTCATCAGCAACAACGGCAAAACCTCTACCATGTTCTCCTGCACGCGCTGCTTCTATTGCTGCATTTAATGCTAGTAAGTTTGTTTGCTCTGCAACTTCACCAATAATGACTAATACATTCTTAATATCAGATGCTTGTGCTGAAAGTTCTGAGACTTTATTTGAGAGTTCTGATTGACGAACATTACCATTTTCTATCATACTTATTACACCTGTTAAATTCTCAACAAAATGTTGTAATACCTCTTGTGCACTTAATAAATCTTCTGTATTTGACACTGCTAACTCTTCAGTTTCATCTAGATTTTTACCTACATCTGTAACTAGATTACTAATTTTATCTATCGACAGTTGCATTTTATTTGAATCATTTTCTAATATTGAAGCTGTGCTATCAAGCTCTGTAGCAACATTTTTTGTATCTGTAGAGATAATAACAGCTCTACTCATTACAGTTTTAAAAGATGATATTAGTTCATTTAGTGAATCTTTAATACTACCAATTTCATCTTTGTGCTCAACTTTTACAGGATGACTTAAGTCTTTATTCTCTGATATACATGTAATTACATCTTTTAAGTTTTTGACTCTGCCATTTATTGAGCTAATTACCTTTGTCATTATTATACTAACTATAATGATATAAATTAAAAGAAATATTATCATATTAAATTTTGCATCATCAATGTTATCTTCAATATGCACTTTTAGTACTTTTACTAAATCTTTTAATATAGTTTCTGTTTTATGAATTGTTGCTCTTAATTTACCATGGGCACCACTTTTATGATTAACACCTAACTCTTTTTTAAGCGTAAGGTATTTATCAAAAGTAGATTTAAATGAGACAAAATTTTGTAAAATATTAGGATTTTCACTATTAAAAGTCTCTATTTCTTTAAATAAATTATTAATATTGGAAAGAGTTTTATCGTCATAGTTGCTAAATAATTCATTTGAGAGACTAATTAGTTTTAAAATATCTCTTTTTATTTTATTATCAATAGTTACTGATTCATCAAATAGGAGATTTGAGGCAGTTTTAAAATCACCTTTTATAGAATCATTTTTTGTTAAACCAATATTTTTTTGAATGTTTACATATTTATTAAAATCAGATTTATAGTCATCTAAAATGAGTAAAAGCTTTTTGGTCTCATCTGTTGTTATTGCGTGACTATTTAGTGAGGATATAAGACTTTTCACTTCATTTATAAGCTTTATATGGTTTTTAGAAAACTTGTCACTATATTTCATTAAATTTCTAGCCATAAAGTCTTTCTCGTTACGTCTTAATTGTAACATTTTCGCCTCTATATCTTTTGTTGAAAATTTCATTTCATTTAGCTCGGAAATAATATTGTTAGATCTTAGTGAAATAATGAAGAATATTGAAATTGAAATAATAAAGAATATTGCTAAAATAATTAGTCTATTTTTGATGGTTAACATAACAAGCCTCAATCTACGATTTTGGCAATTGTAAGTTAATATAATTACTTTTATGTTACATTATTTATATTATAAGTAGTAGTTATATATTTTTAAGGTCATCCAGTGTGCTCATAAGTGCACCTAACTTATTTTTAACCTCTAAATACTCTAGTTCATTTACAGAATCAGCAACTATCCCAGCGCCTGCTTGCAAGATTATTCTATCTTCTGTTAAAAGTGCGGTTCTAATTGTGATAGCACTATCCATATTACCATCAAATCCAAAATAGCCAATTGATCCACTGTAGAAGTTACGCTTAATGCCCTCATACTCTGCAATTAGCTGCATAGCTCTAATCTTTGGGGCACCTGTCATAGTTCCTGCTGTAAATGTTGCGGCAAATAGGTCGAACATATCATATTTTTCATCTAGCGTTGCTACAACGTCGCTTACCATATGCATTACATGAGAATATTTTTCTACATGCATCATATTACTAACTTTTACTGTACCAGTCTTTGCGACTCTACTAACATCATTTCTTCCCAAATCTATTAGCATTAAGTGTTCAGCACGCTCTTTAGGATCATTGACCATCTCATCTTCTAACTCACTATCTCTAAGCAGGGTGCTCCCACGTTTTCTAGTTCCAGCAATTGGACGAAGGAGCATTTCTCCATCATTTAAGCGTATCATTACCTCTGGTGAACTTCCAGCTATGGAGAAGTTGTCAAAATCTAGGAGATACATATATGGTGATGGGTTTTTTGTTCTTAAGATTCTATAAAAACTAAGAGGGTCAACTTTTGCTTTTTTTGTATATCTATTACTCATTAGAATCTGGAAAACATCTCCACTTTTTATCATCTCTTTTGAACTGTCAACCATATCAAAAAATTTCTCTTTTGAGAATGCAAACTCTCCATCTTGCTCATTTTTAGTAGCAATTAAAGGAAGATATTCATATGAGGTTTTAATTAAATCTTCAACACTTTTCATCTTTTCTATATATTTTTCAAATGGAGTTATAATTGTAATTTTGTGCGTTTTGTGAGAGTAGATTAGGCTTATTTTAGGGCGTATTAGATTTACATCTGCAATATTAAGTTCATCTTTTAGATCACTCATGCTCGCTTGCAAGACTGGTTCAAACAGTCTTACGCTGTCATAGCCAATATAACCTATAAAACCATCTATAAAACTCACACCAAGTTCTCTACTCTTTTGCCTATAAGCATTAAAGTCGATTTTTGAATAATATTTTTTTAGAAAATCAAATGGGTTATGGTCTACTATTTTAGTATTAGCATTTTCATCTTGATATATTGTTTCATTGTTTATATGGCTAACTCGTTCATGTGCACCAATAACTATAAAACTATAATTTCCATCACTACATACTTCACCACTCTCAAAAAGAAATGTATCATCGCTTGCATACGTTTCTCTAATTTTACGATAAAGTGCAACAGGTGTAAATTGGTCAAGTTGCAATGAGCGTGAGAAAATCAAACTATACCTTTAATATAAAAGCTTGTTTTTCAATGAGACGGCGTACATTTTCAATATCTTTTAGAGCGCCTTTTCTATCATTGTAAGGACCCACTAAAAGTTTTTTTATCTTTTTTCCATTGATTTGTACTTCATGTGTGAAATATGAATAGCCATTTTTAGCTATTTTTTGAAGTAACTCTTCATTTGGCATTAATCTTGTAAACGAACCAACTTGAATATATGTTCCACTTTTAGCTTTGTTCATGACAACATTTTTAGATGGAGCTTTAGAAGTAGTTAATTTTTTAGGCGTTGGTGCTTTTGTTATTGTAGGCTCTGGAATTATCTCTGCTTCAACAATTGGTGCATCAACTGTAACTTTTTCATCTTCAATACTTTGCTCTTTTAACTTTTTAGTAATTGTGTCAATTTTATTATTTTGTTCTTCAGTTTGTGTGATAACCGGAACTGGCTCAAAAAGTGGGTCTTTATCGATATTTTGCATAGATTTTGGTTCAGGCGGAAGAACAGCTTGTGGCAAATTAGACGTATTAGAGTTCATAGAGTTCATAACAACAATAACTATAATAAACACAACACCAAGAACCGCAGCAAGAAGTGCAAACTTTTTAATATTATTATTTTTGCCACCTTGGTTCAAAATAATGTCGTTTAGTTCATTATTTCTACCATCGTTCATCAATTCATCTTTTTCTGCCATCTTTTATCTCCAAAATCTCTATATTTGTATAAATAAGCAATAAATATGCCTTAAAGCTTTATATCGACAATTTATTAAAATTTTTTTAGTAATTTTAATATTTATTATTTAAAAGTTTTATTATAGCTAAAATAGGTTTTATCTTATGGAGGTTATTTGCTCATTAGTAATTATGTAATAAAATATTCAAGCTTTGAATCTAAATAAATTGGTAGAAGAAAGTTTGCATCTTTATTATAAAACTTTCCTCTTTCGCCATTTTCACTGTGATTATTATAAATATAGATATTGAATTTTTATCTTTAAAAATAGAAGTTGCAGATTCAAAACTAATTTTATGTTTTGATAAATTACTGCGCTCCTCGTATTTGTTATCTCTTAAATGCTCAATTTAATTTTATCAGTTGTAAATTGATGAATTAACATCTGAATCAAATTTTGATAGGGGATAGAACTTTCTAATGATTTTTTCTTAAGCTCATACAAATCATTCTCTGATATTCTAATTGAAATTGCTTTTTTCTTTTGATTTTTGATGATGGATTGTAGTTCTTGTTTTCGCTCAGTAATGTTGCCTTTACTTTCCCACTCTTCATTTTCAACACTTTTTAAAATATCAAGCTCAAATTCATCTAAATTAGCCATTCTTAGCTCCTTTTGAATATTTTTTATTCATTTTTCTTGATGGGATAATTGTTTTTAAAAATATTTCATCTTCTGTTTCAACATAAGGTACTAAGTAAACATAGTCCTTAATTCTAACAAAAATGATAAAGATGTCTTGGTTTGGATATTTCTCTTTATTTGGATGAGAAATATCATCAAGTAAATCACCATTTTCAAGTGAAAGAACTACATCTTCAAAGCCAATGCCTCTCCCTCTCTTCAGGTGTTCATTTTTTTCATAATTATACATTAGATTTTTATTTTTAAACATCTACACTCCAAAATATGTATATACTATGTATTTTACAGTTAATTTGAGTTTTTTGCAAGTTTTGAGAATTTTAGGAGGATGATAACGTTCATCGTGAGTCGATAGCTTCCGCTTGCGGTAAACTATTGCCTCCTCGTATTTGTTAGATTATTTGTATTCAACTCTTGTGTTTTAAATCCATATTGGCTCTGAGATTACTTTTTCTGATAGTACAGCTAGCCAAGGTTGAGCTATGACTTTATTCTCAGTAGAATGTCTGTCAACTTCATGCCCAAATATTGCATCATAACCTAGTTCTTTAGCCGATATGCATATTAGCTCAATTAGCCCTCTAGAACTATTAAGTGCAATAAGTTCATCTTCCTCTTCATCTGTTAACTGAATATTTAACCCTTTTAATTGAGATGAAGCATGTTGCATATAAATCTGTGAATTTTTTTCATTATTGAATGCCATTCTTAACACGTCACCAGAGATCCATCCATTATGCCAATAATCGTGTTCTGTATTAAGGATAAGAGAAGCAATAGCATTTTCTTTCACTTTTTTTCTCAACAATTCAGAATCTTTGTAATTAGTTCTTGTGTCTAATATTTTGCAACTTTTGGATAAAGATACACTTGCTATATTTTGACCTGCACCTTTTGCAAATTCTAAATTAGTTGTGAAAAACACTGCGGTATGCTGAAGTAATAAATCTTGATCTGGTTTTTTAGGAGGTGGAAATATCCAAGAACTGAATTTTTGCTCTGTACCATGGAACCAAGACACTTCTCCTAGAGTTTGCTCAAGTTTGTTTGATATAATTTGAGTTGTTTTATTTAAACAACACTTTTTATACTTCTTCCCACTACCGCAAGGACATGGCTGATTTCTTTCATTTGACATTAATATTTATCCTTTTATAATCTAACCCGCGCCCCCGTTGTTCGAATGCGAAGCGTTCGAACAACGGTTGAGGAGAGCAATATTTGACCCGCTCTTGGGTAAAATATTGGCTCCTGCGTTTTGTTAATCGTTTGCTTCTTGTAATTTAGTAATGTCTGAACTTGTAATCGCTTCTAAATTTCTTGTTATTTTTTCAGCAGACCAATTCCACCAAGAAATTTTCAATAGTTCATCAATTATTTTTTCTTCAAATCTATACTTAATAATTTTTGCAGGATTTCCACCTACTATGGCATAATCAGGTACATTTTTTATTACTACTGATTTTGATGCGATGATTGCGCCATTACCGATTTGTATACCAGCCATAATTGTAGCATCATAACCTATCCATACATCATTAGCGATGATAGTATCTCCCTTAAATGGGAGTTCTCCTTCTTTAGGAGTTACTGTTTCCCAACCATTGCCAAATATAAAAAAAGGATAAGTTGAAAAACTACTATTTTTATGGTTTGCTCCATTCATAATAAACTTTACATCTTTAGCGATTGCACAAAATTTTCCAATAATTAATTTATCCCCAATGAAAGGAAAATGATATAAAACATTTTTTTCAAAGTTTTCAACACCATCGGGGTCATCATAATAGCTATAGTCCCCAACAATAATATTTTCATTCTTAATAAAGTTTTTTAAGTATCCAATTTGTGGAAAACCTTTCATTGGTTCTTTTTCATTTGGGTTTGGACCTATCACTATTTTTCCTTTGTATGATTAACGTTTATGGGGAGCAATATTTGAGCCGTCCTTGGGTTAAATATTGGTTTCTACGTTTTGTTAACTTGCGTGCAGGTTGTCTGACTCTACTTTGAGCCTTTCTGCAATCCAAACTTTAATAATAGATTGTCTTGTAACACCAATTTTTTTTGCTTCTTCATCAAGTGCACTAATAACCCATTCTGGGAAATCAACATTCACTTTTTTAGTATCTGTTTTTAGTTTGTTAAAGTCTTTTAATTTGATTGATTTTGTAAAATCAAGATGTTCACTAATATCTTCATTGTTATCAAATTTTTCATCAAACTCTTTATTTGTTATTGTTGTCATGATTTTTCTCCTCATTTTTTCTGCATCTTCTCACACTGATAATACGGAATATGTTTTCTCGTATTGCAAAAATAGCAACAAAACATTTTTTATTAAAAAATGAAATTAGAGCATACCTTAGCTCATCATCAGTTGTATTGGCTGGAACGATAAGAGAGTTCTCATCTTTCCATAAATTTTGAGCTTCTACAAAGTCTATTCCATGCTTCTCTTTGTTAATACGACTTTTATTAATATCGTATTCAAACTGCATAGTTTTCCTTTAAAATATAGTTTAGGTATATAAATTATACTTTAAAAGCATCTATAAGTCAAATCATCAAAATATCTATAGAGTAAGTTAACGGGGGCGCGGGTGAGCGACGCCCGAATTAAAAATTTTAATTTTTCATTTGGGTGCTTGCTCCTCCCGCTTGTTGTTCGATGCTGTGCATCGGGCAATAAGTGGGTGTTTAACCCGCGCCCCCGTTGTTCGAATGCGAAGCGTTCGAACAACTCTTTATTCAACGAACACTATATAAAATTAATACTTTATAAGAAAATAATTATACATAAAAAGTGTATGTTTAATTTCATTCAAAAGCTAAATAGTAAAAAATTTACTTAAAATAGTTGATACTATTAAAAAACAGATGTGTATTTAATACTTTTTTGTGCGTTATTTGAATAAAGTGTTCGTTGATTTGTCAATAAAAATAATAAAAGCACATTTTGCTCTTTTAGTTTTGAATAGTATTTTATGTGAAAGTTGTTTTGTTATTAAAGTTTGTTTGTTGTTGGCTTTCGGTCGGGACGACCTCGGTGCGAAGCTAAAAAGACCAAGCAGTTGGTCTTTTTTTAACGCTTCTTACATATGTTTTGACCATGATGCTCCACGCTCTTTAGCGTAAACTGCATATGGTAATGTTAAAATATTATATTCAGGTGGAACCTCTTGACTTGGAAACATTTTCCACTGTTTTGGCTGTTTTGCTGCAAGCTTCATTGAAATCATTTTACCCAATTGATAAGCTTCATGCAGAGTTGTATGACCTTTATGAATGTATAAATGTAAATGTCCAGGTGTTGCTGTCTCATAAGCTGTAAAGTTTATGTATCCCTCTTCACGAAGAAGAAGTTGTGCCTTATGGTAAAAACGCTCAGGATCTCTTCCATTGTAATCTACAATAATATTTTCAACTTTACCATGCTTATTTACTAATTCATGCGCAACTGTAATCTCTTTTTTCAGATGTTGAGATATTATTTGGTGCGAAAGTGTTTTATCAACTCTTTCAAACTTATTATAAAAAGTTCGTCCAGCATGTAGAATTTTCCCTACTGTTGTTGGTTGCTTAAGATAGTAATGATCTGTCAACATTTTTATTAATTTTGTATCTACTGCTTGCAAACTAAGTACTCCTAATAGGTCGACTGTGTATAAATGATAAAGTTTTTAGACATAGCGTGCAACTCTTCTTTTACACTCTCTTGTAACTTTGTATTATCTATATCGTCCAAAACATCTGCAATTTTATTTGCAATTAGTTTAAACTCGTCACTCTTCATTCCACGTGCAGTAAGTGCAGGTGCACCAATTCTGAGTCCACTTGTTACAAATGGACTTCTTATCTCACCAGGAACTGTATTTTTATTTACGGTAATTCCTGCATTCCCTAATGCAGCATCTGCATCTTTTCCACTATACTCTTTATTTAAAAGCGAAACAAGCACTAGGTGGTTATCTGTACCACCACTTACAACATCAAAACCACGTTCCATTAGTACGTCTGCAAGAATTGAAGCGTTTTCTTTAACTTGCACTGCATACTCTTTCCACTGCGGTGTTAGATTATATTTAAAACCAACGGCTTTTGCAGCAATTACATGAACTAAAGGACCACCTTGAGTTCCAGGGAAAATTGCACTGTTGATTTTTTTAGACATATCTTCATCGTTAGTTAAAATAAGACCGCCTCTTGGACCTCTAAGTGTTTTATGCGTTGTTGTTGTTACAACGTGTGCGTGAGGGAATGGGCTTTGGTGTTCACCTGCAACAACTAATCCAGCAATGTGTGCAACATCAGCAAAAAGAATTGCTCCTACTGCATCAGCAATTTCACGAAATTTTGCAAAGTCAATCTCTCTTGCATACGCTGAAGCTCCACAAACGATAATTTTAGGTTTTACTATTTGAGCAATATCCATTACACGTTCATAGTTAATGCGACCATCTAATTCAACACCATATGTAAAACTTTGGTAATTTTTTCCAGAAAAGCTAGGTTTACTACCGTGCGTTAGGTGACCACCATGGCTTAAATCCATTCCTAAAAGTTTATCACCAGCTTTTAGAAGTGCTGCGTAAACTGCACCATTTGCTTGGCTTCCAGAGTGTGGTTGAACATTTGCATATTCACAACCAAAAAGTTCTTTTGCTCTATCAATTGCAAGTTGTTCAACACCATCAGCATACTCACATCCACCATAATAACGCTTACGTGGATAACCCTCTGCATACTTATTTGTAAATACACTTCCCATAGCTTGCATTACAGCTGGGAATGTAAAGTTCTCACTAGCAATCATCTCAAGGTCACTGCTTTGACGCTCTAACTCTTTTTCAACAAGTTCAAAAATTTCTGGGTCGTTTTGTTCTAAGTAGTTCATTATTTATCTTCTCCTATTTCATCTTCAGTTGTATTTGTTTGTAGTGGTCGCATTGCTGGGAACAGTAGTACGTCTCTAATTGAGTGCTGGTTTGTAAGCATCATTACAAGACGATCGATTCCAATACCCTCACCAGCAGCTGGTGGCATTGCGTAACTTAATGCTTTAATGTAATCTTCATCCATTTCATGCGCTTCATCATCGCCTGCATCTTTTGCATCGACTTGTGCTTTAAATCTTGCATATTGGTCTTGTGGATCATTTAGTTCACTAAATCCATTTGCTATTTCAGTACCTGCTATGAAAAGCTCAAATCTATCTGCAATATCTGGATTCTCATCATTTCTTCTTGCAAGTGGACTAATTTCAATTGGAAAGTCTGTAATGAAAGTTGGGTTAATTAACTTTTCTTCTACAAATGCATCGAAAAGTTCTGCTTTAAGCGCGCCTAAACTAAGTTTTTCATTTGCTTCTAATTTATTCTCTTTTAAAAGATTTAGAATTTTCTTTTTATCTTCTACGATGTCAGTAGAAATACCACCAATTTCAACTAAGGAATCTGTGTAGCTAATCTGCTTGAAAGGTGCAGAAAAATCAATTGTAAGTTCACCATACTCTAGAGTTTTTGGTAAATTAAGATTATCAAATAGTGAGTTAAACAAATCTTGAGTGATTTCTATTAAATGTTCTACTCTATGATAAGCCCAATAAAATTCAATCATTGTAAATTCAGGGTTATGGGTCATGTCCATTCCCTCATTACGAAAGTTTCTATTTATCTCAAAAACGGCTTCCATTCCACCCACAACTAAACGTTTTAGATAAAGTTCTGGCGCAATTCTTAAGAATCTTTCAACATCTAATGCATTGTGGTGAGTAATAAATGGCTTAGCATTAGCACCACCTGCAATTGGATGGAGCATTGGAGTCTCTACTTCTAAAAAGTTACGTTTCTCAAAAAAAGATCTTATATGACTAATGATACGACTTCTAGTTATGAACACATCACGAACATCTGGATTCATAATCATGTCTAAATAGCGTTGACGGTAGCGTAACTCTTTGTCTGTCATACCGTGAAATTTTTCTGGTAGTGGAGAAATTGCTTTTGTGACAATCTCTAGAGAACTTACATGTAGACTTAATTCTCCTGTTTTTGTAAGAAATGGATAACCAGTTGCTGATATTATGTCACCAACTTCAATTAATTTCTTAGCCTCTTTAAACCACTCTTCACCAATTTCATTTTTACTAAAATAGATTTGAAGTAATCCGCTAGGGTCTTCTACTTTTGCAAAAGCAGCTTTACCCATGTGACGAAGAAATTTAATTCTTCCTGCTATTGTTACACTAACACTCTCATCACGTTTATTTTCAAGTTCGCTTACATTCGCATAACGCTCTTTAAACTCTTCTGTTGTTATATCTCTACTAGCTCTATTGCTATATGGATTGTGTCCACTTTCTCTAAGCTGGTTAGCTTTTTCTATTCTCTGTTGTACATACTGATTTTCAAACATTAATACTCAACTCTCTTTTTGACATTCAGAACAGATTCCGTAAATCTGCATTGAATGGTCTATGATTTTAAAATTATTTTTTGATGCTATTGTCTCTTGACGATTCTCTATTTCTTCATCAAAGAACTCTGTGATACGTCCACATTCAGTACATATCATATGATCGTGGTGATCTTTTGCACCAAGCTCATATTTTTTCCCATCTGCACCAAATGATAGTGACGTAACAAGACCAGATTCTTCAAGTAGTGAAAGTGTACGATAAACTGTAGCGATACCCACTTTTAGTTCAGGATAACTATTTTGTATTGTATCGTGAAGTCCCTCAGGCGTTAAATGCTCTTGACAATTGTAAAGAGTCTTTAAAATAACTTCACGCTGTATTGTAAACTTAAGGCTACGCTTCTTAAGAAGTTTTTTAAACTCCTCTAAAAGTGGCTCATAATCAATTGTTGGCAAAGAAAAGTTACTCATGTGTGATAGTTTCCTTTGGCGTACTTTCTATAGAAATTTGCTCTTTTACTGTTGTTACAGTTTCATCTATTTTTTTACTTAAAGTACTATTGGACTTTGTTGATGTATTTTCATCCATAAATGTACTAGGATCAATTCTTACAACAACTTGCCCAGTTTTACGTAAAATCGGGTAGATGACACTATTATTCATAATAGAATCAACAGAGCTTTGGATTATTTTTATATTGCTTAGAGCATATACAGTTACAGAAAGAATTAAAAATATCTTTGTAGTTGCTAAAACAAAACCCATTATTTTATCAGCAGCACCTAATCCAGTCATTGAAGTAAGTTTCGCAAAAAAACCACCAATTAGTGCCATTGCAATCCAAAAAATTGCTAATGTTGCAAGAAAACCTGTGAATGTAATGACTGCACTGTTGTCAAAATGAAAAAGTTTATCACTTAAAAAAGAGCCAGTTTCATTAGCGTAAGATGAACCAACATAGATACCACCTATGATTCCAAGTGTTCCAAAGAGCTCTTTAAAGAATCCATTTAAAAGACCCTTTAGTCCAAGTAACAATATAACAGTAGCTGCACCTAAGTCAAAGTAGTTTAATTCATTCACTATTTATCCCCTTGCATTTCAATTTTATTTTTTCCACTATTCTTTGCTTTGTATAATAATTTATCCGTTCTTTCTACTATCGTTTCAATAGTATCACCATTTTGGTGTTGACAAAGCCCTATACTAAGTGTAATATTTATTGTATCAGATTTATAAATTAGTTTATTTTTACGTATCGTCTCTAAAATACGATTGGCTGTTTGGTACGCTTTTTCTTTTGTTATCCTATTTAAAATGATCATAAACTCTTCACCACCAAACCTGAAGATATGATCCTCTTTACGTACAATAGAACGTAATACTTTTGCAAGAAATATTAGTACTTTATCTCCTGCTACGTGTCCGAAAGTATCATTAACGATTTTAAAATCATCAACATCAAGCATAATAAGCCACATATCTAACTGTTTGTTATTAGCTGATGCAACCTCTAAGATAGGATCTAAGAAATTATGTAAACCCCTTCTATTGTGGGCTAAAGTTAGTGGGTCAATGTTTGTAGTACTTTCAAGCTCTTTTACTTCGCTTTTAAGTTTTTCTATTGTGATATTTGCACGTTGTAGTTCATCATTTACTTTGCTTTGAAATTCATTGAAGTATTTGACTAAACTTTCTACCTCAATTAAACCTTCATTTTTTTCATTGTGTTTTAAAAAAATATCACTTTCACTATGGATAGTTTTTATTTTTTCATTTGTAATGTCATATTCATTTATACTTGAGTGAATTAGTTTTTGGTAATTCTCTAATAGGTCATTACCTTTTTTATAATCAAATATTAGTTTTTTGTTTGCATATTCTACGGCAATAGTCTCTAGAAAAGATAAAAATAAATCTGTATCTTCATGTTCTTCGTGGTGTTCGAGCATCTCTTTTTTTGCAGATTCAATAATGCTTTCTAATTCATTAATATGCATTTCACTCACTTTTTTATTGCTTTATTTTCGCAATTGTATCTATATTTTGCAAAAAATAAACTTGTTTAACCAAACATTTTGTTTTAAACAGATAATATATCGCTTAAAATTCGCTTACGCTTAAAGTAAGATTAGGTACATATGATGATATTAGTAATGAAACATACAGCAACTCAAGCTGACATAGAAAAGACTAGAGAACAGTTAAAAGATTGGGGACACGAAACAAGTTTAGCTCCAGGTGAGCAACAGACAGTTATCGGTATAGTAGGGGATAAACGTGATATTGCAGGTTATGCACTTCATTCACTTCCTGGTGTTGAACAAGTTTTAGAAGTTTCAGCTCCATATAAAGTCGCAAGCCGTGAATTTCATCCTGTTGATTCAATCATAGATATAAATGGTGTAAAACTTGGTGGTGGAAATAAAGTTGTAATTGCAGGACCATGTTCTGTTGATACATACGAGAACTTAATTAACATTGCAAACTCTGTAAAAATAGCAGGTGCTACTATGCTTCGTGGTGGTGCATTTAAACCACGTACTAGCCCATACTCTTTCCAAGGTAAAGGTGAAGAGGGACTAAAAATGTTAGCTGAAGCTCGCAAAGAGACTGGTCTTCCAATTGTTACTGAACTTTTAAGTGAGAAAGATATTGATTTAGTTTACCAATATACTGATGTTATTCAAATTGGTGCAAGAAATATGCAAAACTTCTCTTTACTAAAAGAGATAGGAACTTTAGGCAAACCAGTAATTTTGAAAAACGGTATTGCTTCAACTGTAAAAGAGCACCTAATGTCTGCTGAATATGTTATGGCAGGTGGACTTAGAGATGTAATTATGTGTTTACGCGGGACAAGAACGTATGAGCCAGCATTTAGAAATGTTTTAGATGTTAACTTGGTTCCATATATGCAAGAGAGAACTCACCTACCTGTAATTGTAGATCCTAGCCACGCTGCTGGAACACGTGAGTATGTTAGTTCATTATCATATGCAGGAATGGCAGTTGGTGCAGATGGTGCAATTATAGAGGTTCACCCATGTCCAAGTTGTGCATTAAGCGATGGTGATCAAGCACTTCTACCTGAAGACTTTTCATACCTAATGGAACGTATTAATAAGTTAGATGCATGGGATCAAAAAGCGTGGGTAAAAGCACGTGGTGATGCTAAGCTATAATCATTTATAAAACTGATATGTAGGAAATTACCTACATATCTCTTCCATCTCCCTTTTTAATCTACAAGTTTTGCAACAATCTAATTAGCTCTTCATGACGATTAGAGTATCTAATTGCGTCATCTTTTTTAATGGTTCCCTCTTTTAAATATTTTACCATCTCTTGCGTTTGTGTTTTCATTCCTGTTGCGTTTTGATTTATCTGCATCTGTGAATATAGTTGATGTGTTTTATCTTCTCTTATCAAGTTAGCAATTGCTGGATTGTTTATTAGAATCTCATGAACTGCTAATCTTCCACCATTTGCTTTTGGTATTAATGATTGTGAGACTACTGCTACTAAACTAGATGATAGTTGAGCTCTTATTTGTGCTTGTTCGTTTCCATCAAAGGCATCTACTATTCTATCCATAGTTTGAACTGCTGAGTTTGTGTGAAGTGTGGCAAAAACAACGTGACCAGTTTCTGCTGCTGTGAGTGCTGCTGAAATTGTCTCTTTATCTCTCATCTCACCAATTAAAATTACATCAGGATCTTCTCTTAAAGAGTATTTAATTGCGTGTGCAAAGCTTTTAGTATCGCTTCCAACATTTCTGTGACTAAAAACAGAGTTATTATTTGTATGAATAAATTCTACTGGGTCTTCAATGGTTATAATGTGCGAATGTGAGGCTTGATTAATCTCATTTAGCATAGCAGCAAGTGTTGTCGACTTTCCACTACCCGTAGGTCCCGTAACTAAAATAAGCCCTTTCTCTTTTTTTGATAATTCTTTTATAATTAGTGGTGCATCAAGTGAATCAAGAGATGGTATAGTAATTGGGATTATTCTAAATGCAGCTGCTACATCTCCAAGTGTGCGGTAATAATTAACTCTAAAACGCCCAACTTCTGGAAGCTCTAGTGAAAAATCTATCTCATTATGCTCTTCAAAAACTTTTTTTTGCTGTTCTGTTAAGAGTGAGTAACACATTGTCTCTATATCTTTACCATCTAAGGTATCCATCTCAAGCGGAGCTAATTTTCCATCAAGTCTAATTTGTGGTTCAGCTCTACTTATTAGGTGTAAATCACTAGCCTTATGTGCAACAACAGTCTTTAGTAGTTTACGAATATCTAAACTCAAACTATCTCTTCATCCCATGTCTGTTCATCAAACCCACAAAGTGTTTTACCATTAAACTCAAGAACAGGACGCTTAATTAACATACTATCTTTGCATAACCATTCAACTTTTTGCTCATCAGTTAAATTCATTTTTTTAAGTTCAAGTTTTCTGTAAGTAGTACCACGACTATTAAATAGCTTGTTAAGTTCGACCTGTTCTAGCCAACTTTTAATTTGTGAGCATTCAGGAGGAGACTGTCTTAAATCAGAAAATGTGTACTCTATATTTGAATTTTTAAGGTACTTTAGCGCCTTTTTAACACTATCACAGGTTTTTATTCCATAAAGTGTCATTCTTAGCCAATAATTTTATCAACAATAAAAAAATCATCTTCAGCTTTTGGAGCATGCTCAAATATAGACTTAGCTATCTCATTACTTCCTTTAGCACTATCTTCTCTAAGAGGAGCTATATGCCCTAACATGCTGAACTTTGGGTCTAGACCATCAGTATCTAACTCATTTAAATTATCTACAAATGATACTATCTCATTTAGTTGACCTAAAATCTCTTCACGTTTACTATCTTCAATTTCTAGCATTGAAAGTTTTTCTAATTTTTGCAGTAGTTTGTCATCAAATGTCATTAAGATTCCATTATTATATTTTTTGTATTGTAACTTATAGTTTATAAAACATTAGATATAATCGCATAAATTTTAATTGACTTCTTAAATAGAGAAGCTCAGTGTTTGCTAAAATAAATAATAAAGGAACTGTATTGAGTCTAAAAGAGCAGATAGATATGGTCAAAGATGAACTTAATCAAGAAGAGAAAATGTTCGAAGGAGCTGTAAAAGCTGAACGTTTTTTTACAAAATATAAAATGCAAATTATCTCTTTTGCCACTGCTGCTGTTTTAGTTGTTGGAGCAAATATTGGTTATTCAAGTTATGAAAGTAGCAAAGTGTTGTCTGCAAATGTTGCATTAAACAAACTACTTAGTGGTGATGCTTCTGATAAGAAAATGTTAGATGAATTAAAATCAAATTCAGAGAAGCTCTATGAACTATATACATTTTCTCAAGCTCTAAAAAATTCAGACAGTAAAACACTGAAAAGTTTAACTACATCTAAAGAGGCGATAATTTCAGATGTAGCCTCTTATCAAGAGGCAGTAATTGAGGGAACAGCTGGAGCATTTAATAATTACTCTTATAAGCCAAGTGCAATTATGAAAGATTTAGCAGTACTAAATGAAGCGATAATCTTAATGAAGTCTGGTGATTTAAAACAGGGGCGTGCAAGACTAGATATGATTAGTGTTGACTCATCAGCAGCGAACTTTTCAACACTTCTACGTCACTATGGTCTAACTAAAGAGTAGATGATGAAATTATTATTAATTGCACTTAGTGCATTTGTTTTTTTTACAGGATGTAGCTCTAAAAATAGATTTGAACCTGAAAATATTGCTTCGTCAATTGAAGTAACTGGAAGATTAGACAGTAGTGTCGCACAGACAAGTAGAAGTGGTGCTAATTTAGAAGATGGACAAGCAATCTCTATTATTAATGGTCTAGAACCATTTAAAATTGATGATGGTTATCGTATTGTTGGAGCAAATGATGAATATATTTGTGCCTCTTCTAATGGTGGACTACTAAAACTGTATAAAAATAGAAATTTAGTATCTGAATTTAGTTTCTCTAAAAATGTAGCTTCTGCTTCAGCCAATAAAGATTTTCTAGCAGTACTCTTTGTAAATAACGATATAGCGCTTTATTCAAAAGAGAGTAAAGAGCTTATTTTTAAACAGAGTGGTGATGATGTTATTGCCGTTGATACTCGTGTAGCTCAACCTCAGTTTTTAAATGATTTAATTCTTTATGCAACACTTGATGGAAAAATTATCATTTTAAACAGTGAAACAAAAAAACCTATTCGTTCAATTGTTTTAAGCGATCAGCAATATTTTAATAACATTATCTATATGAAGATGTATGACAATGTTTTAATTGCAGCTACAGGTTCAACTTTATACTCATTAACTGATAGAGAATCAAGAAAAGATATATCTGTACGAGATGTAAGTTTTGGTGAAGATGGTCTTTATGTTGCAACAAAAGAGGGAGAGGTTTTAAAACTTTCTCGTACTCTTGAAGAAGAGGGCAAATTAAAGTTTGATTTCGCTCACTTTTTAGGAATGGCAGTCTCAGATCACTTGTATCTTGCAGAAAAAGAGGGTTATATTGTTGTTATAAATAAAGTATTTGCTTCACATGAGATATATGAAGCACCACTTAATAATAGTAGATTCTTTGCCTCAGATAAAGCATTTTACTTTGATGATGTTTATATCGACTTGAGTGCTAAAGAGTAAATCTGAGCGAGTTACTTGTTGCTTTTGAGGAGTATATATCTGTTACAAAAGCATTAAGTAGCGCAACTATTGAGGCATATTTAAGCGATATATCTCAAATAGAGACTCATTTTGATGAGAGATTGATTGATGTTGATGCAGAAGTTATATTAGACTTTTTAGCACCTATTAAAAATAAGCGTACCTTAAATAGAAAACTATCTGCTGTTAATTCATTTTATGATTTTTGTTATACAAGTGAATTTATAAATAGTCCTATTCACCACGAACAGGCTAAAATCCCAAAAAATCTTCCAAAGTTTATTGAGTATGATGCTTTAATGCATATGTTGAATTTAATAAATAGAGATAGTTGGCTTGGACTTAGAGATTATGCTTTAATTCTATTTTTATATGCAACAGGTCTTAGGATTAGTGAAGCATTAAAACTGCAAACAGATGACTTTGAAGAGGATTGGGTTAGAGTTCGTCATGCAAAAGGTGATAAGGAGAGATTAGTTCCTGTCGCACCATCTGCATTAGAAGCAATTAAAACTTACCGTCATGCATCTGGGTTTAATAGCAATAATATTTGGCTTAACTACAAAGGTAAACCACTTAGCAGAATTAGTGCATTTAAAATTACAACTAAATACATTGGTTACTCGCCACATGTTTTACGCCATTCGTACGCAACAGCACTAATTACTGGTGGTGCAGATTTAAGAGTTGTACAAGATTTATTAGGACACTCTTCATTACTTACGACGCAAGTTTATACACACATTCAAAAAAGTGAGCTATATCCAGCAGTTATGAACCATCATCCATTAGCAAAGAAGAGTATATGAAAGATTTATTACATATTTTAAATGACAATAGTTTAATCTATAAATCATTAGAAAAGTTAGATAATAAAACACTTGGTACAAGAGCAAAAATTGACTTTTATAAAGCAACTGATGTAAATGGCTATTACACACTCATATTTAATATTGAACGTAAAAGTAGAGTATTGCAAAAAGATGTATTGATTTATGAGCAATTGATACAAATAATTTCACAAGCAGTAGAGCATAATTTTAAATTTAAAATTTCGCTTATAAAGGCACCACTTTGTTCTAAGGCTAAAAAACTTTTAAAAGAGAATGGATGGAAGGTTTTAATTGTTGGTGTATAGAATAAGCTACTATAAACATATACTTAAATCTTAAAAGTATTGACATTGTTAATACAGTATTGCTATAATTTTAGTAAAAAGGTCTTAACTTGAAGTTTGAATGGAGTGAAACAAAAAATAGATCTAATATTGAAAAACATCAAGTTAGTTTTGAAGAGGCAAGAGAAGTTTTTGAAGATCCAATGCATATTTCAAAATTAGACCATAGATTTGATTATTTTGAAGAGAGATGGATTACTTTAGGATCCACCTCCAAAGATAAAATATTAGTTGTTGCAAATATGTTCTTTGATGAGCATGGTGAAGAAATTATTAGAATCATAAGTGCAAGAAAAGCTAACCAGAATGAAAGGACTTTTTATGAGCAACATTAAAAGAAGAGAAAAATTTGATGAGTTTGAAATGGAAGATGAATATGACTTTAGTGGTGGTACAAGAGGTAGGTTTTATAAACCTAAAAAAGTACCCACTACATTGAGACTAGATAATGACATAATTTTGTATTTCAAAAAGTTAGCAAGTGAAAAAAAAGTTCCTTATCAAAGTTTAATCAATGCACTTTTAAGAAAAGAACTGCAAACGGTATAATAGTGCATTTTATATTGATTTTAAGAAATGGTTAATTTTTAATGAAGTTTTTTGACATAGGAAATAGTAGAGTTCACTTTTATGAAGATTCAAAACTCGAGCATTTTAATGCAGATGATTTTGACTACAAGAATATAAAAGAAAAAGTTTTTTACATTAGTGTAAACAAAACTATTTCCGTGCATCTTAAAAGTTTGCCTAACTGGATTGATTTAAGTGTTTATTTGAAACTTTTTTATGAGACTATTGGTATTGATAGACAAGTTGCCTGCATGGCTGAGAGTGACGCTGTGATTATTGACGCTGGGAGTGCTATTACAGTTGATGTTATGCAAAATGGTGAATATAGTGGTGGTTATATTTTACCTGGTCTTCGTGCAATGAAAAGTTGTTACCGAACTATCTCACCAGCGCTTGATACATCATTTAATTTTGAGCTTAGTTTAGATAGAATGGCGACCAATACACGTGATTCAATTACTTTTGGGTATTTGGGTACGTTCGCATTGCATGTCAATAGTTTAGGAAAAAAAGTTTTTCTAACTGGTGGTGATGCTAAAAGAATAAAACCTCTATTTGAGAATGCTACAGTAGAAGAGGGTTTAGTTTTTCGTGGAATGTTAAAAATTATAAATGAGGAAGGTTTATGCTAACTATCGCATTACCAAAGGGACGAATAGCAGAGCAGACACTTGAGATTTTTGAACAAATTTTTGGTGATAGTTTTAATTTTAATGATCGTGAGCTAATTTTACGCACAGAAGATTTCACATTTTTATTAGTCCGTAATCAAGATGTACCAACTTATGTTAATTATCAAGCAGCAGATTTAGGTATTGTTGGGCTTGACGTTTTAGAAGAACAAGGTCTAGATGTTATTCGTTTGCTTGATTTAAAGATTGGGAAATGTAAAGTTGCCATTGGAATGAAAAATGGTGAGACTATTGATTACTCTCGTCCTGAGCTTAAAGTTGCTACTAAAATGGTAAACATTGCAGAGAAGTTTTTTGCTGAACGTGCTGTATCTGCTGACATCATTAAACTATATGGTTCAATCGAACTTGCACCTCTTGTAGGACTTTCTGACATGATTGTTGATATTGTTGAAACTGGAACAACTATGAAGCAAAATGGTCTAGAAGTTGTTGAAACTATTATGGATTCTAGTGCTCATTTGATTGCAAATAAAAATAGTTTCTTTCAGAAAAAAGAGGATATTTTAAAACTTTATGAGAAGATTAACAAGGTTGTAGGATAACTAATCTTGTCAAACATAAAAGAGCATAGACTCCCACCTATTATAAAATGGGCTGGTGGGAAAGAGCAAGAGTTAAAATATATTCACCCTAGACTTTCTCAAAAAATAGATAACTATTATGAGCCTTTTATTGGCGGTGGAGCAGTTTACTTTTCAATTAATGCTAAAAAAATGTTTATTAATGATAAATCAGATGAGTTAATAGGATTCTATAATTTAATTGCAACACAAGATAGAGATTTTTTCAGAGTTGTTGAAGAGATTATGTATAACTGGAATCTTCTTGAGGGTATTGTTCAAAATAATAAAGATATTTTTGTAAAAAAATATATCAAGTTTTCAAAAAACCTTACTGATGAGACAAAGGTTGAAAACTGGGTATACTCTTTTATTTTACAACATAGTAAAGAGTTTAAAGCGATGTTCGATGTTACATTTAATGTAAATATAAAGAACTTTTTAAATGAGCTTAAAAAAAATATTTTAAGTAAAATGAAACGTATGAAGAAGATTGAACCTGAACGTGGAAAACTGCAAGATAAAGATATTTTAGACAATATGGAAGCTGCACTAAAAAGCGCATTTTATATGCACTTTAGACATCTATATAATAATATTCAAAAGTATCAAATAAGCAAAAGTTTTGCAACAGCAATTTTCTTTTTTATAAGAAACTATGCATATAGTGGAATGTTTAGGTATAACAAAAGTGGTCTATTTAATGTACCATATGGTGGAATTGGGTATAACAGGAAAAACTTTTCAAAAAGAGTTGAATCTTTGAAAAATATAGAGTTAGTAAAACATTTAGAGAAGACAACTATTGAAAATTTAGATTTTGAAGAGTTCTTTGAAAAAAATAGACCATCAAAAGATGATTTTATTTTTGTAGACCCTCCATACGATAATACATATAGCTCCTACTCAAACAACTCGTTTACAAGAAGCGATCAAGAGAGGTTGTCTGATTTTTTAATTAATAGATGCGAGGCAAAGTGGATGATGGTTATTAAAAATACAGATTTTATTCATGGGTTATATAGAAAAGATAATATTGATATTAGTAGCTTTGATAAAAAGTATCTTTTAAGTATTCAAAATAGAAATATTAGAGATGCTAAACATATGATAATTACAAACTATGAGTCTTGATTTATACGCGAAAATAGAGCCTCTTATTGGCTTTGATGATGCATACGAAGAGTTGTATGATGTATATATGCAACATATAGAGGAGTTAAATGTCTCTACTATATTAGATGTTGGTTGTGGCAGTGGAAAACTGCTTTCTAGATTAAAAGATTTTAACGCAGTTGGTGTTGATCTTAGTTTAGAGATGGTAAAACGCTCGAAAGAGAAGGGTTTAGATGCGCGTCATATTGATATATGTGAATTAGATGAAGAATTCGATGTTGTGCTTTGCGTTGCTGATGTTTTAAACTATATGAATGGTACTGAACTTAAAAACTTTTTACAATGTATTGTAGAGCGACTTAAACCAAATGGATATTTTATAGCTGATATAAATACTCTGTATGGTTTTGAAAATGTTGCAGATGGTACAATGTTACGCAGTTTTGAAGATAAATTTTTTGGAGTAGATGCAGAGTTTAATGATTTTATCCTAGAGAGTGAGTTTACACTTTTTGAATTAAATAGTGATGGCAGTTACTCTAAAGAACAAAGTACAATTTTTCAATACTTCTATAAAGAGGATACTATAAAAAATTTGTCTCCTTTAAAATTTATCTCTAAAGAGGACGTGACACTTTTTGGTGATGAACCTGATAAAACTTTGATGATATTTCGTAAAGGTTAAAAATGATTGAAGATAAAATTCGCTGGAATGAAAAGCATGCAACAAAAATATTATCATCTAAGGTGTTAGATTTATTGCAAGAGAATCTATCTTTATCTAAAGGTACAAATGCTTTAGATATTGCATGTGGACAGGGTCGAAATAGCATCTATTTGTCAAAAAATGGTTTTAATGTAGATTCTATAGATATTTCAGATTTTGCATTAGAAAAATTATCTGCTGCTGATGATGGTATAAATACTTTTTTAGTAGATTTAGATAGTTATGATATTACACCAAATAGTTATGACATAATCATAAATAGTTATTTTTTAAAAAGAAGATTATTCCCTCAAATTGTTGATGGACTAAAACAAGATGGTATAGTTGTATTTGAAACATTTTTAAATTCAGGAAAGAAGGGTTTTGCTCAACCTAGCAACCCAGATTTTTTATTGGCAAAAAATGAACTTTTACATGCTTTTATCTCTTTACGAATTTTACATTATCGTGAGTATGAAACTCAGAATTCAAAGGGTGAAAAGGTTGTTGTCGCTCAATTAATTGGTAGGAAAGAGTAATGACTATGTTAACACAGCTTTTACCGAATGAACCAAATATGAATATTGCATGTTTTGGTTTAATAGAAGAAGAGTTTGAAGTTTTAGAAAATTTGGGTGCAAATATATTTAATCTTGAAGATTATAATATTAATAGATTGTCATTTGGTTCAGAATTTTTTGAAGCTATAGTAGTTCGTTCAGATGAGATGGCGCTCTCTTCAAAAGTAGCTTTCCAACTTAAAAAAGCTTTACAAAAAAATAGACATCTTCTAATTTTTACAGATGTATCACTTAAAGATATAGTCAATGTTTATGAGGCGCAAGGTTTTAGCAATTTTTCAGAGATTGAACATGAAAATAAAAGGGTTGTTGTATTAAAAAAGTGGTTTATTTTACAAGGTTAGATGTTTAACAGAAGCGAGCTATGCTAGATAGTCTACATATACGATTTTTTAATTTTCCACGCGCTCTTTTAACATTTGTTTTTATGTAACGAATTGAGGCTTTTCTTTTTGAGATAGTTCTGTTTTTTATGTATGTTAATTCATAACGTAGTCTGTTACGTTTTTGTATTACGCCGAACACTTCTTCTAATCCTAATTGTTCTTGTTTAGTTAAAGTTGCCACAACACACCCTTTCTTAAAGAGACAGATTAATCATATATGGAAAGAATTATAATCTAAGTAAGCTTTATTAATGCATAAGGCAAGTTATAAATATTATTAATTAAACTTAAGAACCAAAAATACACAATTTTAAATATTTATTGCAAAATGAAATATAACTTATAGTAAAGATAACTTACTGACAGCTATTTATACTTAGTATAAGTTTTATTAATTTTACAAATTTTTAACCTTAAATCATATAATTAGTTTTTGTATAATTTTTTCCAAATTTCAATTTTTTTTGAATTATTAAATTTTTTTAGCTTGCATCATATATAATATATGATCAATTAATAAGTGAGATACATAATTTTGAGAATAGATAAATTTTTAAATGCTGTTAATATAACTAAACGACGAACTATTGCACAAGACATGCTTCAGTCTGGTGTAGTATTCATAAATTCTATAAAAGTAAAAGCTAGTAAGAATGTTCAAATTGGTGATGTTATCGAACTTGTTTATCTTAGTAGAACACAACGTTTTGAAGTTTTAGATATTCCAACTATGAAAAATATTCCAAAGTCGCAAAAAGATTTATATGTTAAGGAATTGGTATGACGTTTACTGAAGCACAAAGTGCTTTTGAAGAGCTTTTTAGTGGAAGATTAAAAGATATAGAAGCAAAAGCTTTACTAGAAGATTTATATAGACGAGGGGAGAGTGCACAAGAGATTGCAGGAGCTGCAAAAGTTATGCGTGCACATGCTATTAAATTAGAGGTTCCAAATCATTTAAAGAGTAAGTTGTTTGATAATTGTGGAACTGGTGGAGATAAAAGTGGTAGTTTTAATATCTCAACTACAGTATCAATTATATTAGCTTCAATGGGGCTAGCTGTTGCTAAACATGGTAATCGTAGTATTACAAGTAAGTCAGGGAGTGCGGATGTTCTTGAGAGTTTAGGAATAAGACTTGATTTAAATTCATATCAGCAGATTAAAATGTTAGAAGAGACAGGTTTTGCTTTTCTTTTTGCCCAAAATCACCATCCAGCTATGAAGTATATTATGCCAATTCGTAAAAGTTTTAATCATCGTACTATTTTCAATATTTTAGGCCCCTTAACATCGCCAGCAAATGTTAAAAATCAACTTATTGGAGTATTTGATTCTTCATATGTTTTAAGAGTAGCCAAAGCATTAAAAATACTTGGTAGCTCTAATGCTATGGTTGTAAGCTCATTAGATGGACTTGATGAGATTGGCATTGGTTCAATTAGTAAATATGCAAAATTAAGAGATGGAAAAATTAGTGAAGGTGAGATTGAACCAGAAACTTTTTCAATAAAGCGAGCAACACTTGAAGAGATTAAAGGTGGAGATAGCGCTAAAAATGCACAAATTATGAGTGAAGTTTTAAGTGCAAAAAGTAAAGGTGCAAAAGAGGATATAGTGTGTTTAAATGCCGCTGCTGCTTTTGAGATATCTTCATTAGCACGTGATATGCAAGATGGCTTAGAAATGGCTAGAGAAGCTATAATTAGTGGTAAAGCAAAAGCGCAACTTGAAAAAATCATAAAGGTTTCACAAAGCTTATGACAATAGAGTGTTCACAAGAAGATATAGGAACTGTTGTTGATGAGATTCTAAGTAGAGCAGGTGATAATTCTGTTGTACTTTTACATGGTGATTTAGCTAGTGGTAAAACAACACTAGTCCAAGAGTGCGCAAAAAAATTGGGTATTACAGATGATGTTACTTCACCTACATTTTCACTACAACAGCAGTATACAGAGCATTTTTTTCACTATGATATTTATAATCAAGGGAGTGAACATTTTTTAGAGCTTGGACTTTTAGAAGATTTGGAAAAAAATGGGCTTCATTTTATAGAGTGGAGTGATGAAAAGCTTAAAAATTTGCTACAATCTGCTGGTATAAAGTATTTAATAGTTAATATTGAAAAAAGTTCAGCTACTACTAGGCTTTACAAGGTTGAAGATGCATAAGTTAGAAGCTCGTTCTCTTGCTAAAACAATTAGATCAACTCCAATTGTACGTCATATGTCACTTGAGGTTAATAGTGGCGAAGTTGTTGGATTATTAGGACCTAATGGGGCTGGTAAAACTACTACATTTTATATGATTTGTGGACTTATTGAAGCTACAAATGGTGAAGTTTTTTTAGATGGTGAAAATATTTCTAAACTTGCACTGCATGAACGCTCACGCAGAGGAATTGGTTATCTACCTCAGGAATCTTCAATTTTTAAAGATTTAACAGTAGAAGAGAATTTGATGCTTGCTGCTCAAGTTGGCATTAGCGATGAGCATCAACGAGAAAAGAGAATAGAAGAGATGTTAGAGATTTTTAACATTGAGCCAATTAGACATAGAGTTGGTATGAACTTAAGTGGTGGAGAGCGCCGTCGTACTGAGATTGCACGAGCACTTACAAATGGACCTCGTTTTTTGCTTCTTGATGAACCTTTTGCAGGTGTTGATCCAATAGCAGTTACTGATATTCAAAAAATAATCTCACAACTTGTTGAAATTGGAATTGGTGTATTAATAACTGATCACAATGTAAGAGAGACACTTAGTGTTTGTAATCGTGCGTACGTAATTAAAGAGGGAGCATTGTTGGCTGAAGGCACTTCTGAGGAAATATCCAAAAATGAAGATGTACGTACACATTATCTAGGGGAACATTTCTCATTATGAAATTACGCCAAAGTGCAAGTACTAAACAAAAGCTTTCAACTACACTTCGCAATTGGTTACCACTACTGTCATCATCACTACAAAATTTAGAAGAGGAGTTAAAGCCTTTTGCAGAAGCTAATCCACTTGTTAGTGTTCAATCAGGTTTTGAAGAGGAATTCTCTAAAAAGTTCAATAAAAGAGTTTTAAATGGTGATGTAAAAAATTCTCAAAGTGAAAAAATTGAAGCACTTAGTGTAAAAAAAGATTCACTTTTTGAGGTCTTAGATGAACAGATTGGAGCACCACTTTTCCCAACTCCAAGATCGTGTGATATTGCTTTTGAGATAGTAGCAAATCTTGATGAGTGTGGTTTTTTTGAGGGTAATTTTGAAGAAATTTCAAAGAAACTTGATGTAAGTGTTGAAGAGATTGAGAGAGTTAGAAAACGTTTTAGTAACTTAGAACCATCTGGTATCGGTGCATTGGATGTTAGAGAATCTTTTATGTTTCAGTTAGATCAAAGTGATGTATCCGATGATGTATACTCTTTGGCATTTAAGATGATTGAAGATTTAGAATTAATGCATCAATATAAAAATGACATACATTATGAAGATGCTATTAAGACAATTCAGAGTTTCAAAAACCCACCAGCTATTGATTATTTTGAAGACTCAAAAGAGGTAATTCCAGACTTGTTAATTTTTCAAGACGAAAATGGTTCTATTGATGTTAATATTAATGATGCCTTTTATCCAAGTATAAAAATTGATACTGAGTATGGTGTAGAACATGAGTATGTTAGAGATAAAATAAAAGAGGCAAAAGGTTTAATTGATGCTTTAGATATGCGTAAAGCAACACTGTATAAAATTGGATTAATGATTGTTGAATATCAGTATGAGTTTTTTACAGGTGGGAATATTATGCCTTTAACTTTAAAAGTTTTAGCAGATGAGTTTGGGCATAACCCATCAACTATTTCTCGTGCAATTTCAAGTAAATATATCTCATGTGATCGTGGTGTATTCTCTATGAAAGAGTTTTTTACAACAGCAATTGATGAAGATGTTAGTAATGCTGCTATTAAAGATTACCTTAGTACTCTTGTTAAAAATGAAAACTTTAAAAAACCCTATAGCGATATGAAATTTCTAGATATGATACAAGAAAAATTTAAAGTAAAAATGGTTCGCCGTACAATTGCTAAATATAGAAAACAGTTAAATATTGCAGGCTCAAGTGAGCGAAAAAAATTGTATATGATGAGATATGGAAGCTAAGCTTTTAGCCCTTAAAAAAAGACTTGATTCTGAAGTAAATGCTAGAAATAGTATTGAGGAGTTAAGTGATGAAAAGCCAGATCCTCTTTTAGTAGCTAGAAAACATAAGCAAGATGATATCGCCCTTATATGTGCACTTTTCGCATATGGTAATGCTCGCCAAATTGTAAAGTTTTTGAACTCATTAAACTTTTCACTTTTAAATGAAGATGATAAAATAGTTAAAAAAGAGTTGTCTAATCACTATTATAGATTTCAAAAAAGCGAAGATGTTATAGCAATTTTTATAGCCCTTAAACGTTTAAAAGAGAGTAAATCTTTAGAAGAAATTTTTACTATTGGATATAACGAAAAAAGTTCTGTAATGGATGGAATTAACTCATTAATTAATGAAATACAAAAAGTATATCCACATGATACACAAGGATATAATTTTTTGATAGGAAAACCTTTTGAGAAATTAAGTGGATCTGGTGCATATAAAAGATGGCATATGTTTTTACGTTGGATGGTACGTAAAGATGAACTTGATATGGGTTTATGGAAAAATATAGATAAAAAAAATTTAATAATGCCACTTGATACACACACCTTTAATGTGGCATTAAAGTTAGGTTTACTTGAGCGAAAAACATATGATTTAAAAGCTGCAATTGAACTTACACAGACACTAAAAAAGTTTGATGAGGAAGATCCAGTTCGTTATGATTTTGCCTTGTATAGGATTGGACAAGAGAAGATATTATAACTCGCTATAACCCCGAATAAAAGCCCTAAAATACGTATTTTAAATATTTTATTAAACTATAATAAGGCATAAACAAGTGTACCTTGTGAAAAATTTTGCTATTTATAAAATATGAAAAAAAGTGTACCTCAGCTAAAAGGGATATTAATTTATTGTGAAAGCATGGAGTTGTCTTGTAATGCTGATTATTTGCACTGGGGATATAAAAGTTCTTGATAAGGTACTGTAGATATTTTAAAGGTTTTGAGGGGTCAGCAAAGCCCCATTAAAACACACTCGTTCGCCTTTTTTGAGTGACTTCCATTTCCCATAGGAAATAGCATAAAATTACCCATTGAAGCCCTATAAAATCGCAACTGAACGCAACACGACGTAAACACACTTTTACTACATATTGTCTATTAATTAACTAAGCATTGCCAATCGGTTAAACTCAATAGACGATAATTATATTAGTACAAAGTTAGAACCCCTTACTAACTTTACGACTAAATCCTTTCTCCTTTAAGTTGTACGCCCCTTTATGGCTCAAGTAACTTGCTTGAGCTTAAATATATATATTCAAATTAAGTAATTTAAACAAATTGTTAAGTTATTATTCTAAAAAAGTGAGGATAGTTCATGTTTGATGCAATGTTACCAAATGATATTACAATTGATAACTTACAGAGTATTTTTCATAATCAGCTCTCACACTACGAACAGTATGCAAATGATAGTTTAGGCATATCTTTTGATGATGCAAAAAGACACGCAATGACAGCTATGCTTTTTGTAACAGGTACACGTGAAATATTACGTGACTTAAACTACAAAGAAGATGTCTTTGAAAAGCTTTTAAGTGACCTTGATGATAGCTATGATTATTTAAAAGCTTATAGCTTAACGGATAATGGCACTAAATTAAAAGATATGACTGATAGACTTCTTACACAAATGGTAAAGCTACAAGATGAAATAAGCACTCTCATTGTTGAGCATAAACATGACAATAGAGTATGAGAAACTTTTTCTAAAGCAACGAGCTAAGATAGAAGCTAAAAAGCTACTTGAACCACAAAAGATAGATAGTACTATTGAACAGTTTGAAAATGATATACAGCATGTTAGCCTCTCGTTCAAGAAAATAACTTGTAAGTACGATAAATTTAAACATTCAATTAGAATTGGTAATACTGGATATAGAATATTGATGTCAATAAGAGATAAGATAGCTTACTTTCAACAAGTTATTGATCACGATAAATATGATAGATTGACAAAAGATTGTTAAAAACTCACTAAAAAGTGTACCTTTGATTTTTTTATGCTTTTGAAGCCCTATAATTAGGACTTTTCTTACCAATATAGGATTGGTCAAGAGAAAATAGTTTAAATATGATACACTTTAATATTTTAATATTGGAGTTCATATGTTGTTTAAATTAATTATACAGTTAATTACACTTCTGATTTTATTAGGTGGGTGCAATAGTAACTCAAATAGTAAATCAACTCAAATAGATACTAAGAGATATAGCATACTATCAGTTCCTTTTAAAGAAAATGGATATAACAATTTTCAGACACAATTAATTAGCTCCAAAGATGCTTATGCGAACTTTATTAGGAGTGTTGAAACTCAGAGTAACTGGAATGATAAAATTAGTTTTATAACTACATTAGCTGATTCAAATATAAATTTTTCCTCATCAAGTTTAATTTTATTTAGGCTTACTGAAAGCTCTGGTTCTAACTTACTTACTCCAAAAGAGCCGCAATATATTGGTGAAAACTTTACAGTTAAAATTGAACGTGTTATAGCAGATATTGGAACTGCTGATATGGCCTATTATATTCTGGCTTACCTTGTAGATAAAAAGACTAAAACGATTAATTTTTATAAAGGTGATGAATTTACATCAATTTCAAATCAGTTAGCTCATAGTCTAAAATGCGATTCAACATATATGCCAATTTGTGCGTCTAAACAGGTGCAATGTATAACTACACCTTGCAATCCAATACCTCAAACATATATGAATCAATGTATGTTTGATATGGATAATGATGTTAAATTATTATTTAATGGAGTATGTCCATCAAGTGACGATATAGTACCAGAAAATTGTAAAACTTGGTTCGATGGATGTAACAGCTGTTCTGTGTTTGAGAATGGTTTGAAGGCATGTACTGAGATGTATTGTTCTTTGCCAAGTGGTGAAGCTAAATGTACCTTATACTAAAAAATTATATTCAAAATTCTAGGATTGCGCAAGAAAAAATATTGTAAACTTTTATGGTACCAATAAGCATAGATATGACTTAATTGATTGTAAATATTTGATTTAGATGGTAGATATAAATATTATCAAAAATTATATCAAAAAGTGGAACGAGTATTGCATTTGTATAATAAAATTGTACACGAGGATAGATATGAAACCTTTTGAAGAGTATATAGAAGATGAGGCATTTGGTAAGGTTGCTCTGTATAAAAGCTTAACAGGTAGAGAACCATTAGAAGAAGAGTTGGTGGAGTTTTTACAGAGTGAATACAATGATTACCTCATTAATGAGGTAAATAGTTCAAATAATTTAAGTATCGAATAATGTAGGAACTTCTAGTCTTAAGAGTTTATTTCTTTTTTAATAAAAAATAAACTCCAACTGCAGTTAATATTACTAGTACTATTAGTGTTATTCCAATTACTGGTGGCATCTTTGTATCCTTGATTTTAAGTTGGTTTATTAGTTGACTTCAACGCGGTTTTTCCCACGCTTTATGGCTTTATCTAATGCAGCTGTTGCACGATTTATTAATTGCTCTTTTTTATAGTCTTCATTATTGTATTTGGTAACACCAAAACTACAAGTAATCTTTTTATCTTTAGCGTATGTGTGACTTTCAACTATTTCTCTTAACTTTGATGCAAATGTTGTGATTTCAAAGATGTCCTTACTTGGCACTAAAATCATAAATTCAGAATTTTTCCAACGTACAATAAGATCAGATGTTCTAATTGTTACTTCAAGTAGTTTCGCAAGTTCAAATAGTATGGTATGCGAGACTTTCTGACCATATGAATTAGTTATTTCATCATAATCGTCTATACATAAAAGAATTAAAGAGAGCGATACATTGGAGTGATAACGCATTGATTTTGATAGTTCAACTTCAAGTACTTGCTCTAGCTTCAGATGATTATGTAGTTGTGTAAGGTGGTCTATCGTTGAAGACTCTTTTGAGTACATCTCATTTTTTTCAAGTCTTTGTGCTGAGAGAATCCAAAAATAGTCATTATCGACCTTTAGTAGACGTAAGAATGCATCAAGAGTGTCATCAAAACCTTTAAGCCTGACATCTATCTCTGCATTTTCTCCTTTTTCTGTAAGATGTGATGCTTCATCAAAAACAATAGAAGATGAATCACTAAGAAAGGTATATAGAGTTGTTTTTTTTAGCTCATCTAACTCTTTTTCTAAAAAGTCACACGCATGAATATTTGCGTCAATAATATTAGATTTTACATCTGTTATTATCATAATATCCTCATATTGATTGAAAAGTGAGTGATATATTTGCTCTATTGCCATAATTTACTCCTTATGTTTAATCTTTTTTAATGCTTCTCCAGGATTATCTTGACGCATAAAAAATTCTCCAATTAAAAATGCATCTACACCTATCTTATTTAACTCTTGTAGCTGTTCATGCTCATGCAGTCCACTCTCTGCTACAATTATTTTTCCATTTGGAATTAGTGGAATTAGTTTTTCGCTTAAACTCATATCCATCTCAAATGTTTTTAGGTTCCTATGGTTTATGCCTATAATTCTTGCACCTGCGAAACTAGCTTTTACTAGGTCTGGTTTATCATGAACTTCAACTAGTACTTCCATTCCCAAATGAAGAGCATAATCTAACAGCTCTTTTAGCTCTTTACGTGAGAGTGCTGCTGCTATTAAAAGTATGAAGTCTGCACCATATACTAGTGCTTCTAAAACTTGGTACTTTGTAACAATGAAATCTTTTCTTAAAAGTGGTATGTTGGTGTATCGTCTAATCTGAGTTAAGTATTCAAGGTTACCTTGAAAGTAATGAGGCTCTGTTAAAACAGATATTGCACTTGCTCCATTTTTATTGTAGCTTTGTGCAATTAGAACTGGGTCAAAGTCTTCACGTATGACGCCTTTGCTGGGGCTTGCTTTTTTAACTTCTGCGATAATCTTGTATGGATTATCTTCTGTACTTGTTATAAATGGTATAACATCACGAGGTTGTAGGGCATTGAAAGCCAAGCTTCTACCAAGCCACTCTGTTGGGAAATCTTTTTCCCTTTTTTCTACATCTGCACGAGTTATTTTTATAATTTCATCTAAAATTTTTGCCAAGTTCTTCTCTTTAATAATGTTTTTTATCTATTTATGCATTTTTTTATTGCTTTGAGGTGTGCCATCACCTCGCTGTCTTCACTGCCTAAAATCTTTATTACTTGTTTCATTGTAGAACTTGCTTTTTTACATTTACCAAGTTTGTAATATCCCCAAGCTAAAGAATCTAGATAATAACCAGATGTTGGATCAATCTCTAGAGCACGTTCTATTAGATTTAATCCCTCTTTTACATCTGTATTATGTTCTATTAAAAGATAACCAAGATAGTTAAGGTATAAACTCTCTTCTTTTAATTTTATGACGGTTTTAAGCTCGTTAATCACATATTTTAGCATCTTTTTATTATTTTTATCTTTAGAACTTTCATAACTGTAAATTGCGTGTTGTCCTAAATATTCTACATTAGCAGTCTGTTCGTAAAGTTCACGAGATAGTTTTAATACTTTATTATAACTTTTTTGGCTCACATACATTTTTAGTAGATAATCATCATCAGCTCTAGACTTTTCAAGAAAAGTAATTAATTTGTCATAACGTTTTTGATAGATGTAAATTTTAATTATAGGTTTAGCAAATTGATCTTCTTTAAAACGCTCATATAGACGTTTATAGATAGAAAGCATACCATCTGCATCATTTATTTCACCATAAAAAGCCGCTAGTTTAGAGCATATTAGTTTACTACAACCATGTAGTCTACTGTGAGTTTCAAGGTATGCAATTGCATCTTTTTTACGATCAAGGTATATAAATAGTATAGTTGCTAGTCTATCTAGAGTCTTTTCATCGTACTCAATTGAGTATGCACTCTCTAAGTATTTAACAGCAAGTGCATACTCTTTTTGATTAATGTATAGAGCTGCAATCTGCTCATACTCACTTGTCTCTTTACTTATTTTAAGTGCGTTTAGCGCAGAACTAATTGCTAAGTCAATTTTATTCTGTTTTATGTATGCAACCACCAAAAGTCTTTTTAGGTGGATGTCATTTGGACGTTTTTTAATGTAGTGTGTAAGTCGTTCAATTAAATTATCAAAATCTTGAGCGGCTAGAAGCATATTTAACATTTCATATAGATATTGAACTTTTGTACTTTTTTTATATAGATACTCATATATTTTATGCGCTTCATTGTAATTTGCTTTTCTGTGAGCATCAATTGCCAAGAAAATATATTTATCCTCATCTTCAAAAGCCTTCATATGCTCATTTTTGTTAAAGTCAATACTGTTTTTTTGTGCGCATCCTAAAAATATAAACATAATTGTTAGTGTCAATAAAAAGTTTTTTATCATTTTAATTCTTTCTCATAAAATACACCTGGGCACTCTTGTTGTAACTCTTGTCGTAACTCAATAGTATCTTCTTTAAAGTGGTTCCAAAATGGAAAAGTTCTACATTGGTTTGGTCTAACTGGGTAGATTGTACAACCATTTTTCTCTTTTCCAAAAAATAGGCATTCATAACTACTATTATCATTAGTAGATTCTACCTTTCTTTCTTTAATAGAAAAACGACTTCCTTTAGAAAAAAGATATTTTGAAGAAAAATCTTTAACATTAATATTAAGAAATTCTGAGATAGAGAGCATCTCTTTATTATTTAAAAAAATATAACCACTCTCACCTGTGCAGCACTGCCCTTGACACTCTGCACAAGCATCTGAATTAAAGCTATAGTTAAAACCCTCTTTAGTAATTAAATTTTGCATTTGATGCTATGTGTTCCTGTTCTTTTATAAATATCTTTTGCCTCTTGTGAAAATTCATTCTTTTCAAAAGCGTAAAGCGGTTCTAGCACTTCAAGTAGTGATTTAGAATTTTTTCTAGCTTTTATCATAACTAGTGAAGCACGTTTTCCTTTCTTAGGGTGGACAAAACGAATCTGCTCAACAGTTAGTTTAGCACTGTTTAATTCAACATTTAAAATTTGTAATTGCTGTGGATCATAACAAAATATAAAAACTCCACGAGGTTTTAGTAAATGTTTAACTTGTTCAAAAAATTGAGCAATTGGCAGATGCGAATTATATCGCGCTGCATGTTTCATCTCATTTTTACTCTTAATGACATCATCGTGGTAAAACGGTGGGTTTGAGATTATGAAATCATACTCTCTATCCCTATGTAATTCTAAAAAATTATCTTTATAAAGTTCTATATCAATGCCATTAACTTCAGCATTTTTTTCTGTATAAAAAGCATATTGCTCTTGTTTCTCTACCGCTTCAAGTTTTATAGCATAACTTTTTGCAACTAGCAGTCCCAAAACACCACTACCCGCACCAACATCTAAAGTTTTACCTTTTGGAGAAAATTTAGTTATAAAATCATATAAAAAAAGAGTATCACTATTGTAACAATAGCCATCTTGTGGTTGGTACAAAAGCAATTATAAAAACTCCATTTTTTTAGTTAGTATTATATCTTTGTTTTGCTACAATGTCTATTATAAAAAATAATGGTTGCATATATTGTTTCATATTCTTTTGCATTTTCTAGTACCTCTAGCTGTTGCTTTAATTTTTTTCAAATCAACATGGAAGATTAGTTTTTTAATAATGTCAGCTACTATTTTGGTAGATATTGATCATTTACTAGCTGATCCAATTTATGACGCACTTAGATGTAGTATAGGTTTTCATCCACTGCACACTACGATTCCAATCATTATTTATGTAGTACTAGCCATTACTAGAAAGTTTAGGCTGATTGGTTTAGGTCTAGTTATTCATATGATTCTTGATGCAATTGATTGTTGTGTTAGTTTTTTTACTCCATTAGATACTTGATTTAAAACTAAATTATAAAATTCCTTAATCATTGTTATCTGTAGATTATTTTTGGAACAATAATATATTTGACGTAATACATTCATAAAAATAGTAAAACTAAATGCATTACTATTGCTTTTTCACACAAATATCAGAGTATTTTGTCGTGATATTGAGAAATAATCAAATAGAAAGTCATAAGTTATTTTAATAAAAAGTAAAAATTCTATAGAAATCGAGTTAAATTTACATTTTTTAAAAAATATACATGCATTATAAATATATGATATTTATTAGAATTTAGGTTATTTTACATAGAATGCGTGATATTAAATAGTTGTCTTCCAATAAAACATAAAGTAAATATAACCAAATAGAAATCAATGTATAATATATTTTTAATTTAAAGGTGCAAAATGAGTAAATTATCAGAGTTTAAAGATTACCCAGTTAAAGATTTTTTATCATGGTATGAACACAACGGATTAATTTTGAGTCCGAAATTTCAAAGAAATTCAGTTTGGAACACACAAGCAAAATCATACCTAATTGACACTATATTACGTGGTCTTCCAATACCTCCAATCTTTATGAAAGAATATATAGATAGAGAATCAAAAAAAACAATTAGAGAAGTAATTGATGGACAACAAAGGCTTACAGCAATAATAAATTTTTATGAAAATGATTATAAAATTTTACCTAGCCACAATAAAGAATATGCAAATTTAACTTACGAACAATTAGATGATGATACACAAATTGATTTTCTTGGATTTAATATACCTATTGTTTTAGTTAAAACAGAAGATGATTCAATTGTTTATGATATGTTTGCACGTTTAAATACAAATAATGTTGTATTAAACAAGCAAGAATTGAGAAATTCAAAATATTGGGGCGAGTTTAAAGTTTTTGCAAATAAGATTGCAACCAGATATAGAAATAATTTCATCTTTTACAAAACATTTACTGACCAACAAATAACTAGAATGGCTGACATAGAATTGATTAATTCACTAATTATTGTAACACTAGATGGAATTATCACTGAATCTCCAAAAAAAATTGATGATTATTATACTAACAATGATGAAATTTTTGAACGAATCGACGAAGTTTACAAAAAACTAACAACTGTAATGTCAATTATCGAGCAAATATTTGATACAAACACATATAGTACAAAATTCTTTCATACAAAAGTGAGCATGTATACTCTTTTTACTTCAATATACTTTATGACATATGATACTAAACAATATAGCCAATATAAAGTATTTGATGAAAACAACTTATTTGATGAAGAAAAAAATATTGAATTAACTATAATTAAAACATTAGTTAATAAACTAGAAAACTTTGAGTCTACTTTAATTAGAGCGAAAAATGGTGAAATTGAAGGTGAAAGATATAAATCCTATAAGCTTTTTCTTGATAATCATCGAACTAGAACTACTTCTAAAAAAGAGAGAGAAGAACGTATAGAATTTTTACTAGAGAATTTAACTAAAGCTTAATTTGATGGTTAACAATAACGATTTAATTTCTAAAATTGCTGAATGGAGGGGTGAGCTAAGTTCCAATGAAAAACATATTCATTTTGCATTTTTAGAAAACTTTATAGAGTTTGAGAAATTTTTGACTAGTTCCTTTTTAAAGTATGCTCTTGGAGAAGAAGGTAAAGATGCATATAAACCAATAAGGAGAGTAGAGTTTTCTGATAAAGAACATTTTGAAGGTCTTTTAAAATGTGAAAAAAAATATATTGATTATGTGAAAAAAATTCAAGAAGTTAAAAAATTCATATTTAACGAACAAAACTGTCCATTTAATAAAGTTTTTTCAAGTGCAGAATTTATGAGTCGCTTTAAACAAATGCAATATATAAGAAACTATGTAGCTCATCAAAGTGAAGAGTCTCGTAATCAATATATAAAAAAAGTACTTGAACCTAGTGGTGTTTCTACATTTATTAAAGTAGATACTTTTTTAAAAAGAATTAACAGACAAAGAAGTATATCAAACTATGCAATATATATTGAAGCTTTAGAATTTCATTCTGAAATAATTTGTAACCCAGAATTATAATAACCAAAAAGACAACAAGTATGAGGAATGAATAATTTGCCTAAAGGAAAATTATTGCTCACGACAAACGTTATATAGATGATAGACACTTTCTCACAAAGTTACAGTTAGATATATATAGGGTATAATTTAAGCATGATATTTGAATATGATGAAAACAAAAGTGCTATCAACAAATCAAAACACAATATTGATTTTAAAGAAGCTCAAGAGTTATGGAGTGACCCATACTCTTTTGAGCTTCCATCTGCAGAAAGTGAAGATGAAGATAGATTCTTAGTTTTAGGTCGCATTCACTCTAAAAACTATACTGCAATAATTACTTACAGAAATAAAAATATTAGAATTATTTCAGTGAGAAGATCAAGAGAAAAGGAGATAAAACTTTATGAAAGCATCAGAGCTAGATAAAATTTTTGATGATAATCAAGAAGATGTATTAGAATATTTTGATACATCAAAAATTAAAATGATAAATGAAGAACCCAAAAGGGTCAATATTGATTTTCCATCTTGGATGGTACAATCTTTAGATAAAGAAGCTAAACATATTGGCGTAAGTCGTCAAGCTGTTATAAAAATGTGGTTAGCCGAAAAACTACAAAGTCTGAACTCTAAAGTAGCAACTATATAACAAATCATCATATTTAACTGAATGTACTCACAAACATATTAAACCTGAACTTAAATGGACATAACCATAAGTATAGCAAAGCATTGAGTCTGCTTTGGGACTTAGTTATTTCACAGTCTCATAGGAACTGATTTACTAGACAGTAAATAATTGACAAAATGAATAAAATTGAATACAATAGGTAATATAAATATTCAAAAGGAGATTTAATGAAAACAGTTACCATGAGAGTAGATGATTCAATTTACGACATGATGAAACTTGCGGCTGAAGGTCAAAGAAGAAATCTTTCCAATTTTATAGAATTTGCAACTATGCAGTATTTGACATCGTCTCAATTTGTTGATAATGATGAGATGTCTGAAATAACGAATGATAAAGAGCTTGTTCAAAACCTAATGGATGGATTAAATGACTTTAAAAATGGTGATTACACCATTGTCTAGATATCAAATTGCTGAGACAAAGTCATTTGAAAAATTTAAAAATAAAATTGACAAAAAGCTATATTCAAAAATAGAGAACTTTGTTTATCCTCAACTAAAAGAAAATCCTTTTTTTGGCTCAAATATTAAAAAGTTAAAAGACAACCTTGAGGGTTACTATAGATACAGAATGGGAAATTATCGACTATTTTATCTTATTGAAGATGAAAAGTTAATCATCGTTGTAGTTGACCTTAGACATAGGAAATAGGCTTATAATTCTTACACTGGTTTTAACCCATCGGGTACTTGATATCATTATGAACATCGTCACATACATTTAAAATTTCTTTTGACAGAGTTATGTCCATTGCTTTAAGTGAATCTTCTAGTTGGTCTACATTTCTAGCTCCAATTATTGTCGATGCTACAAAATCAAATTGTTTACTCCAAGCCACTGCTAATGTTGTCACAGACATATTTGAATCTTTTGCAATCTGCATATATTTTTCTGTTGATTTTAATGTCTGCTCATTCAAAAATCTTTTTGCTGATGTTACAATGCGAGGATTCTTACTATGCAAATATTGCGTAAAACGTGCATTTTCAGGGTAAATTTTTGTGTTATATTTTCCACTCAAAACTCCACCAGCAAGTGGAGAGTAGGGTAGTAGCGATACTTGCTCTTGTCTACAAACTTCGGCTACTTCATCTAAATCTCTTCTATTTAGTAGTGAGAAGTTATTTTGAATTGATTGGTATCTTTTAAAACCTCTATTTTTGCTCGTGTAGAGTGCTTTTGTTAAACCATAACTTCTCTCATTTGATATACCAATGTACCTTACTTTTCCACTTTTAACAAGTAAGTCTAACGCTTCAAGTGACTCTTCAACTTCAACAATAGTATCTGGCCAATGAACTTGATAGAGGTCAATATAATCAGTCCCTAATCTTTTAAGCGTTCCATCAATTGCCCTATTTATATGAAAGCTATCAATTGCTGTAAGTCCATGACGAGTAGGAGGAATGAACCAACCAGATGCTGCACCTGCAACTTTTGAAGCAATTATCAGTGAATCTCTAGATTTGTTTTTAAGCCAACTACCAATTATCTCTTCAGTACGACCACCAGTTTCAGCAGTCGGTGGAACTGGATAGACTTCAGCTGTATCAAAAAAATTAACACCAGCATCATAGGCTTTGTCCATTATTTTAAAAGATTCACTCTCACTACTTTGGTCACCAAATGTCATAGTCCCTAAACAAATTGGTGATACTCTTAGTCCTGATTTACCTATGTATCTATACTCCATCATTTTTCTCCAATATTTTTACGTTTTTTAGAATTTCATCTACACTCTCTTTTAGTTCGCTACCCATTTTTTTTATCTCATTTGGAAATTCGTCTTGCATTATTGTCATTAAAGCATACCATATAGGCTTATATTTATTTTTTAAATTGTACTCTGGTATGTCTAGAAATTCTTTTAGTTTATAATACTGTTTTTTATGCAATAATATTGTCAGATACAAAGACAAGTTTATTTCAATATTTTCTGATTTACTATATTGTAAGGTATCAATAAATTTCGTATAACTTTCTTTGAATTCTTCACTTATTAATAAAAGTAATGCTGTAACAAATTTATTTTTATATTTTAATTCAATCTCATCTTGTTCTTTTTTTGATAAAAGATTCTGCCAATAATTCTCAGTTAAAATATTTAAATTTTTAATTTTACCTATATATTCAAGTATTTTATTTGAAGATTTTTTTATTTTGTTTAATGTTCGTATAGTATTATCAAAATCATCATCATAATAAAATAATTCTGAATCATTAAGTATTTCTTTATCACTTTTAGAAAGTTCATGAACAAATTTAGAATTTTCTTTTAGTAAATATTCTTTAACATTCTCTTTCATTTCAGATTCAATATCCATATCTAACCCAGCATAACCAAGAGCCTCAGACATATGGAAAGCATAAGATTCTGAAACTTTATTTTTTTTCACAAGCTCAATAAGTTTTTTACTTCTATCTTCTAATTCTTTAGGGCTACACCAAGAGACTAAAAACTTTACAAGCCACTCAACTTTTTGTCTATCTTTTTTTCGCCCATGTCGCATCAAATACCAAATATTAAAAAATCTCTCTTGAATTTTATATATTTTGTTTTTACCAACAGATTCAGATTCTATTAACTGATACTTCTCTAACTGTTTTAGTTGAGCAGATACTACTTTACTCACTAGTTTTGTCTTTTTTGCTATCTCTTTTGTAAGCATTCCATCCCAGTTTATGGCTATGGCATGGACAATATCTTGTAGCATTGGTGGTAAGTCGTCCATTCTATGTTTGTATAGTGGAGTTGCTTCATCTAGTATTTTTAGTAAATCTTCAAAAGCGTTTCCATCTTCATCTAAGAATATATCAAATAACATTACTAAGGTTCTAGGTAGACCACCTGTGAGTCTTCTTAGTGTCTCTATTCTTTGAGGTTCATTTTTTATGATTGCTTCAATTTTCTCTTTCTGTTCTGCAACTCCAATAGCTCTTAAAAAACTTAGGCTCTCATCGCGGTTTAGACCTTGAAGTTTTATAATTTTGAAAAACTCAAAAAATGGTTTTTTATAGTCAAAATGCTGTTCTAACATTTTTGTTGAACCACCAACTATTACAAAAGAGGATGAGGTAAGTAAAATCTCTCTAAGTTGTCTTTGTTCTTTCTCTTTTAGTTTTCCTAAGAGTTCATCAATGTTATCAATTAAAAGAAGTAATTTTTTATTTTTAGATTTCAGAGATGCTTCTAAATATGAAAAACATTTAAGTTCGTAATCATCATCTTCAAAATGTTCTTCAAGATTATCTAATATATCTTCAAATTCATCTTCGTGTATGGTTTGAAGGTAATCAGCAATCTCTTCCCATAGTCTACAAAGTGACCTTATTTGGTACTGCTCTTCTGCAAATTTTACTGGCAGTAAAAACTTAGATAGCTTTTCATCTTTATTCACTTCTAACATGATTTTTCTAAGAAGAGTCGTTTTACCCTGTCCTCGTTGACCAATTATTATATAATGCTGATTCGCTACATTAAAATCCATGCCTTTAATGTCATCAAAAATCTCCTGAAACTCATAGTTTCTTACTACAAATCTAGATAAAAACTCATCTTCTGCCATCTCATCAGGTGTATATTTATATCTTGAATAGTTAATTAGCGACATTTTTGTACCACCACATTTTTAGTATTGGAGAGTTGAACCTGTATATTTTTACATCATCGTTATTGTTTATGTAGCCATCATAAACAAGTGAATGAATTATCTCTTTTGCTTCATCTTCATCTAGTGAATGTTTTGAAGCAATGTTAATGATTTCTAAAAACTTCATTGTACTCTCTTGCGAAATTGTGTTTAAAATTTCTTTTGCAAAAAGGTAGGTTTTATTTTCAAATGCAACTTTTAATTTACCTTGCCAGCTCTCAAAATGGTTTCTGTGTTCTAATGCCTTTTCAATAGCCTCATCTATAATTTCATTAGGGCACCTCTAAAAACAACTTTTTCAGTTGCTTAAATACACCCTAATAATTTTTTCAACTTTTCTTTATTATTTTTCAAGAAAAATTGACTCAATCTTTCAATTTTTGCTTTGAAAAACTGAGT